>Ga0181573_10000342_pt1 | contig 48887 bp, 37 predicted proteins | sample 101ome_25_FD_148643 | JGI IMG/M metagenome (GOLD analysis project Ga0181573, IMG submission 148643) | Coastal salt marsh microbial communities from the Groves Creek Marsh, Skidaway Island, Georgia - 101409BT metaG (spades assembly) | ecosystem: Environmental > Aquatic > Marine > Intertidal zone...
CCCACCAAAGATTTGATGTGCTCCTTGATGCGTGCTTTGGGTGATGAGGGTTTGCGGTAGATGAACCACAGGTTCGTGGCAACGGTGGCGAAACCGACGAAGGCGATGCCCATCATCATGGGTTGATTAAGTTCGATGCCCCGAATGAAGCAGTTGGCTGAGGTCACTGTTAAAACAACCTGAAGCAGAAGATTGTGCCAGGCGCCGTTCTTCTCATGATCTCGTTTATTACGCATGCAAAGCCAACCGTGCCATGCAAGGTTGATAGTGAGTGTCGCTAAATACAGCATCATCCAGCCGAAAATTCCCGATATCATCTCGGGCTGCCGGAATACCTCATGGGTGGACAGGTGAGGGTGGGTGCCTGTTGGGTCGGCCAGCGTCGTAATGGAGATACCCGTAGCAACCAAGCCGGTGGTGAGCATGCTCGTAATAAAGATGTTGCCTGCTTGTCGATGCAATACACCGCCTTTCTTGCCGGCAATGGGAATCCAAACAGAAATGAGTCCGACCGTGCCGGTGATGATGTGCATGATCACCAGCGATTCGAAGATGCCATGGGTCGACAGGGTCATATCCGGCCTCCATACTGTGCGTAGTGTCAATACTATTGGATAGTTTTCGTGGATGAAACACTTTACATACCACCAAAGCCCCACTCGCTTCCAGCGGTTGTCGCGTTAATCCGCTCGCTTTGGAAGGGTGATGGCAATTTATTAGAGTTGTTACCTGCCGAGGCCTATCACTTTGAGGTGGGCCATCTGGGACGTTCTCGCCGCGGTACCGTGCTCTTCAACCGGCCCTCAGCAGTGAAGGAGATCATGCGCGACGCCCAAGGCGTGTTTCCCAAGAGTGACCTCATGGTCGGTGCCCTGGATCCACTCATTGGTGAAAGCATGTTTGTCACTGATGGACCGAAATGGCGTCGGCAGCGGGCAATGATTGATCCCGCTTTCAGCCTGATGCGGCTGAATGTGGCTTACGGTGCCATGTGCGCCGCGGCCGATGATCATGTCGCCGCTATCGACCAGCTAGCTACTGACAATACGCCGTTTTCCCTTGACCTTGCGATGAGCCACCTCACAGCCGATGTGATTTGCAGGACGGTGTTCTCTACACCGTTAGCATCCGATGTCGCCAAGGAGGTATTTGACGATTTCACGCTCTTCGAGAAGTCTGTGGCGCAAGTCGATATTTTAGGAATGATCCTAAAACCCGCATGGTCTGAAACAAAGCAAACACCAGAGGTCCTCGCTGCCTGTGAGCGTATTCGTCATCACATTGGTGCGCTCATAGATACCCATCTGGATGGCGAGGCCGGTGAGTACAACGACATTGCATCTGCAGTGATTGAAGCGAAAGACAAAGACACAGGTTTGCCGTTTACCCGCGACGAGCTGATTGATCAGCTGGGTGTGTTCTTCCTCGCTGGCCATGAGACCACTGCAAGTGCGTTGACATGGGTGTTTTATATTCTGGCTGAGCGTCCCGAGTGGCTTGCGCGACTGCGAGAAGAAATCGATCCCCTGATGGGCGATGGGCAACTCACGTTCGAGGAGACTAAAAAACTGCCGTTGACGCGTGCATTTTTCAAGGAAGCCTTGCGCCTGTATCCCCCGATCACCTTCGTGCCGAGAGTGGCTTTGGAAAAAGTCGAGATCGAAGGTAAGAAGTTGCCGCGTGGTGCCTTAGTCATGATTGCCCCATGGACGCTACAGCGGCACAGCAAGTACTGGGATGAGCCTCATGCGTTTATTCCCGAGCGGTTCTTGCCTGAGAATGAGAAAACGCTGAATACCGGCGCGTATATTCCGTTCGGGCAGGGGCCGCACATTTGCGTGGGTGCCGGCTTTGCTCAGGTGGAGAGCTTGCTCATCATGTCTCAGCTGATCAGCCGCTTTGACTTTGAACTACTTCCCGATCAGACCGTTGTACCCGCGGCGCGTTTGACGACGAGGCCCGCGGAGCAGGTCATGATGCGAGTGCGTCATCGCTCGTAGGCTGTGACTCACTGAGGGCTCGGGTGAGCTTCTGATCAAACCGCTCCACTTGGCCCTTGCAGGCCATCAACGCTGATGTATCAAGCAGCGTGCAAAGGTATCCATGGTCATCTTGCTTGATGACACAAGGAAGCGGGGTAGGGAGTTGAGCGAGCATCTCATCAGAGATTTCGTTACGGTGAAGCCACTCCACCTCGGGTCGATCCTCACAATAGCTTCGCCATGCCTGTTTGCCGAATGGGTTTAAACCGTGTGTGATGTCGCAGAGAGCACAGCTTCGTGTGCCCGTCAGCTTGCCGACGGCGTAAGCCAGTTCTCCGATGACCGAGAGATCAGCATCGTAGATCGCCAGAATTCGTTCATGCATGAAGACGTTACGCGCGCCTTAATGTGTCAGATCGCAGGTCGGGGCCGTCATGACTCCAACCAGGCGCCTTGAATATGTAGTTGACCTTATCTCGCCAGTGCTCTGCGCGTCGTACGTCCCGCCACATCGATCCGTATTCGCCAAAGGCCACCCTAAGTACTTTGTGAGTTTCAATATTTTTCGTCAGGCCGTATTTGACGGGCTCCTCGGATACCTCCTCCGAGAATGTGCCAAATAGGCGATCCCAGATGATGAGCGTGGCACCGTGGTTGCGGTCCAGATAGCGCACATTGGACCCGTGGTGGACCCGATGATGTGACGGAGTATTGAAGATAAATTCAATCCATCGCGGGAATTTGTAAAAGGCTTCGGTATGTAGCCAGTATTGATAAATGAGACTGACGCTTAGCATGGTGACAATCATGGCTGGGTGGTAGCCAAGTAGCGCCAATGGCACCCAGAAAGGGTATTTGAGGATGCGCTCGCCGACGCCCTGGCGTAAGGCTGTTCCAAGGTTGTAGTACTGGGAACTATGGTGCGATACATGCCCCGCCCAGAGGAGCCGAATTTCGTGATTGCCTCTGTGAAAGCTGTAATAGGTGAGGTCGTCAAGGAAGAACAACAGGACCCACCAATACCAACTGGTATCGATGACACCTTTAAGAGGGGAGACGGAGTAGGCGGAGTAGGCGACAAACATGAGTGAAATCCCAAGAAACTTGGGTATGAGATCGACGAAAACGGTCAACAGCATGACTCGCATACTGGTCCAGAAGTCGACCGACTCGTAGTGTTGGGTGTGGCTTCGGTACGCCCAAATGACCTCGACAAACAGTGCCCCAAAGAAGAAGGGCAGGGCCATCATGACCCAGTCGTCCTGCATTACCGCTAACACATCATTCATGATCTGTGCTCCCAGAGTGCCCGTGTGTTTGTTTTATAGGGCGTTTGCGATTGCACAGAGTGTAGCCGAATTATTACAGTCACGGTGGTTAGCAAACGGTCGTAGACGACTGGCCATCCCTACAACAATAACGTTAAAGAGGAGACCATCATGGCAGACCTACTCGCGATGTCCGCAGACATTATCGATGGGCGTGTTGCACCCAACGAATTGGGCCCCTTAAACCGCATTAACCACCAACTCTCCGAGCTTTCCAACGACTTGGCTGTGGTCGAGGCATTTTCGCACTGCATTGTCTTTAAGACCGATGATGGTCTGGTGACCTTTGACACTTCAAATGAGCACGGTGGCAAGAAGTGCGTCAGCGCGATTCAGTCGTGGACACATGACCCCTTCAATACCGTTGTCTTTACGCATGGACATATTGACCACGTGGGTGGCTGTGGTGCGTTTTGCGAGGCCTACGAGGGTCGTAAGCCGACGATTGTGGGTCACGAGAACGTCGCCACGCGTTTTGATCGTTATCGAATGACGAATGGCTATAACCATGTCATTAATGAGCGTCAGTTTGGGCAGTTCAAAAGGCGGGGCTACGATCTCGCGGGAGCATCACACTTTCTTCCATTGGCAACGCCCAACCCCGACGTAACCTACAGCAAAAACTTAAGGCTTTCTGTGGGTGGTCTGGAGATTGAATTGAATCACGCGCGGGGAGAGACCGACGATCACACCTGGGCATGGATTCCAAAACACAAGGCGATTTGTGCGGGTGACTTCTTCATTTGGGCTTTTCCCAATGCTGGAAACCCTCAAAAGGCGCAGCGCTATCCCAGAGAATGGGCGGCTGCATTGCGGGATATGGCGTCGCGCAATGCCGAGCTTTTCCTTCCCGCCCACGGGCTGCCGATTTGTGGCAAGGACCGAATCCGCAGGGTGCTCAATGAGGTGGCTGAGGTGCTGGAAACGATGGTGGAGCAAACCATTGATCTCATGAATCAGGGTGCGTCCCTTAACGATATAATCCACTCGGTGTCCGTGAGATCGGAGCTCCTGGAGAAACCTTACTTGGGACCTACTTATGACGAGCCAGAGTTCGTTGTGAGGAATATCTGGCGTCTTTATGGAGGGTGGTATGACGGTAATCCGGCACAGCTGAAGCCTGCCCGCGATGCGCTAGTGGCGAGCGAACTGGCAAGTCTGTCAGGGGGCGCGTTGAAGCTGGCAGAACGGGCGCGTGAATTGGCCGAGACCGATGCGCGACTGGCGTGTCACTTGGCCGAATTTGCAATGCAGGCAGAGCCCGACAACAAGGCGGTCCATGCGCTGCGAGCCGAGGTTTATCAACGGCGTCGCGAGGGCGAGACGTCACTCATGGCCAAAGGTATCTTCGGCTCGGCCGCCAATCAGTCAAAGCAGCAGTCGGATAGCGATTAGGTTTCAGCGGGGCTCGCGGGTATCTGTCGACGCCAAGCCCCCCCCTTCATAGACGCCGTGACAATGAGGGTGTAGGCAAACATGCCACCGACGGCGCCAATGAACACGCCTGTCATACCCATATCCATGGGACCTAGCAGGAGGAATGCAGTGCCTATTGCAACAATTGGACGTGCAATGAGTGCGGCCACCGGGCCACGCATGGCACCCGCGCCCTGAGAGGCAAAGTAAAGCGCCCAGCCGACCCCGTGTATGGCAAGGCACGGACCGACAATTTGAATGAATCCCTTGGCGGTCTCGTAGACCATCGGGTCATCAGTAAAGACGGGTATCCAAACGTGAGGGAAGACAGCGAGCAGAGTGCCTATGACGCCCCCGAGAAAAAAAGACATACCCGCTCCAGTCCAGCCAATTTCTTCAGCGCGATCGGCATTGCGAGCACCAATGCTCATACCAACCAACGATGTCATCGTCGCACCGATTCCGAAGATGAGCGAAGACATTAAAAATTCGATACGCGAGCCGATCCCGTAGCCAGCTAGAGCCTCTTCACCAAACTGGCCTACCAAGCCGGTCAGTACCAGAATCGTGGTTACGGTTGAGATAGGCGACAGCGAGGCTGGAAGCGCAACGCGGCCAATATCTTGAAAGTGATGCTGTCGTAGCCCGAGGCGCGAAAGCCGCAAATTAGCCGGCAGTTTAGCCCTCACTAGGCGCTGGAGGATGATCACCGCCATGACGGCGCTGGTTGCAATGACGGATACTGCCGCACCAAACAAGCCGAGTTTCGGAGCGCCAAAATATCCCAGCACTAAGGCGCCCGACATTGGAACTTGTATGAGTGAGCCGACAATCATCATCCGAGCGGGGTACCTCATGTCGCCCAGGCCTCGGAAAATGGAGCTCGCGACGCCCATGATCCAAATAGTGACACTGCCACCAAAGAGCATGGCGCTGTAGGCGAATGCCAGTTCAAGGATCTCACCGGTCCCGCCCAAGAGGGACAGGAAAAACCGTCCAGAAATCAAAAATGCGATGAGTAAGACGATGGGTCCAAGAACAGCCAGAATAAGACCGTGCCACATCAGCTCCTCTGCACGTGCCTGCTCTCCCGCGCCTAATGCTCGAGCAATGGCCGAAGATACGGCATTCCCTAGAGCGCCAACCGACAACATTTGCATCAGCATCAGCATTGGGAATACGAGGGCCATCGCAGCTAACGGTGTGCTTCCTAGCTGTCCTACGTACCAAACCTCGGTCAGGCTGACGGTCGATTGCACGATAAACGCCACACTGCTGGGTATCGACAGTTGCGTCAGAAGGGGGAGTGCAGGTGCAGTCAGGAGGTATTGGGTGCGCTGATCCATAACGCACCATTACGGCGCATGTGGCGCGTTGGCACAAGTCTTTTCTAGTCTATCTTGCGCACATTCCCATGGGCAAAAGCGCGATACCAATCCGAGCCGGAGCCATTCACTCAGGCGAACATCCCCGCAGATAAAAAACATACTCAAAGTTCAATTTTTTAGTCGGATTGCATCGATTTTTAGCCACTTATTTGGCAAGGTAGCGGCCGCTTAACAAACACAAGCCGGATGGACCGGACCATGGAGATCGCTCATGCCTCACGCCGCCTACATATACGATGCCATTAGGACCCCACGCAGTAAGGGTAAGAAAGATGGAACTCTTCACGAAGTTAAACCTGTTGATTTGGGTGCGGGATTGTTGCGTGCCTTGCAGGCACGACACGATCTGGATACCAGCTATGTTGATGATGTTGTGATGGGATGTGTCACACCTGTCGGCGAGCAGGGTTCTGATATCACCAAAATGATTGTTCAAAACGCTGACTGGGATGAGTCAGTGCCAGGTGTGCAGCTCGATCGTTTCTGTGCGTCGGGACTTGAGGCCGTGAACACCGCCGCGCAAAAAGTGGCATCGGGATGGGATGATCTGGTCGTTGCTGGGGGCATTGAATGTATGTCGCGTGTGCCCATGGGCTCGAATGGCGGCGCCATGGCGAGCGACCCAGCATTCGCGCTCAAGACAGGCTTTGTGCCGCAAGGTATCGGTGCCGACATGATAGCCACGATTGATGGCTATACCCGTGAAGATGTCGACGCCTACGCGATGGAATCGCAACGTCGAGCGGCACATGCTCGTGACAACGGCTGGTTCGATGGGTCTGTGATTCCAGTGAAGGATGCCTCAGGTATCACCATTTTGGAGCGCGATGACTTCATCAAGAGCGACACCACAATGGAAGGTCTCGCCCGTTTGAAGCCTTCATTCGAAATGCCGGGTCAAATGGGTTTTGATGATGTGATCCTCGCCAAGTACAACGAGTACAGCAAGGTAGAGCATGTCCATACTCCCGGGAACTCTTCCGGCATCGTCGACGGGTCTAGTGCTGTGCTAATTGGTAGCGAGAAAGCCGGGAACGACCTCGGACTGACGCCTCGAGCGCGCGTTGTTGCAACGACCGTCTTGTCTACTGACCCGATTATCATGCTGACGGGCCCTGGCCCGGCGGCGAAGAAATGTCTCAAAAAGGCGGGGCTGACGCCCGATGACATCGATCTTTGGGAGATCAATGAAGCCTTCGCTTCAGTTGCACTCCGTTATATGAAAGATCTTGATATCAGCCACGAGATTACCAATGTCGTGGGGGGTGCTATTGCCATGGGCCACCCTCTGGGTGCGACCGGTGGCTGTTTGGTCAGCGCCATGGTCGACGAACTCGAGCGCCGCGATCTCAAGCGCGCCATGCTGTCGTTGTGTGTTGGCGGTGGCATGGGTATTTCCACCATTATCGAGCGCGTGTAAGCGGTATTAGGAGTTAGAAACAATGAGTTTTCATTACGAAAAAGACGCGAATCAGATTGTCACCGTCACCATGGATATGGATGGCCCCGTCAACTCCATGAGCGACGCTTTCTTGCCCTTGTTTGAATCGACCCTCGATAAGCTCGAGGCAGAGACAGACCTTGCTGGCGTTGTGCTGACATCAGGCAAGTCCACGTTCTTTGCAGGCGGTGACTTGAACATGTTGTGTCAGGTGACCGAGGACACGGTTGAAGATTTCTTTCAGGGAATGTGCGCTACAAAAGCGGCGATGCGTCGTCTCGAAAAGCTTCAGGCGCCGGTGTGCGCTGCCATAAATGGTGCGGCACTTGGCGGCGGCCTCGAGCTCGCCTTGTCATGTCACCACCGCATTGCCTGGAATCATCGCAGTGTCCAGCTTGGCTTTCCTGAGGTGACATTGGGTTTGCTGCCCGGAGGCGGCGGTAACGTGAAAGCGGTGTATCTCATGGGGCTTATGGCGGCCAATGAGTACATTGTTGAGGGTAAGCGTGTGGCCCCCGAGAAGGCTTTGGGCTCGGGGTTGATTGATGCGGTTGTCGAGAGCAAGGACGAGCTGGTTTCTGCAGCCAAGCAGTGGGTCTTGGAAAACAAGGATGACGAGGCTGCACGCACTCAGCCCTGGGACACCAAGGGGTACAAGATCCCGGGCGGTAATATTCGGAATCCACAGGTGGCGCAGATGGTCACCATGGGTGCGCCCATGATTCGCAAGAATACGCGCGGATTATTACCTGCCCCTGAGAAGATTTTTGACGTGGCAGTGCAGGCGCTCACGGTTGATTTCGAGACGGCGATGCGTATCGAGAGTCGTGGCCTGGTCGAACTGGCGCTGACACCCCAAGCCAAAAACATGATCAATACCTTCTTTTTCCAGATGAACAAGATCAACGGTGGCGCGTCTCGACCCAAAGACGTACCGCCGCAGAAAACGGAAAAGGTGGGTGTGCTGGGTGCTGGAATGATGGGGCAGGGGATTGCCTACTCATCGGCCATGGTCGGTATCCAGGTTGTATTGAAAGACATCAGTCTGGAGGCAGCCGAGAAGGGCAAGGCCTACACCGAAACCTTATTGCAGAAGCGTGTTGATAAGGGTCGGATGACACCTGAGAAGATGGCCGAGGTGCTCTCACTCATTCATCCAACAGCATCAGACGAAGACCTCGATGGCTGTGATCTCATCATCGAGGCTGTGTTCGAGAACATGAACCTGAAGCATCAAATGACGCGTGATCTCGAGCCGCGAATGGCCGAGGGTGGCATTTGGGGTTCAAACACCTCTACCTTGCCCATCACGCAGCTGGCTGAAGCGAGTCAGAACGCTGAAAACTTCATTGGCATTCACTTCTTCTCTCCAGTCGACAAGATGCCGCTCGTTGAAATTATTATGGGCGAAAAGACGGGTGATGTCGCACTCGCCAAGGCGTTTGACTACACGAAGCAAATTAAGAAAACCCCTATTGTTGTTAACGATTCTCTGGGCTTTTTTACATCACGAACCTTTGGTACCTACCTCGATGAGGGCGTACGTATGCTTGTCGAGGGCGTGAAGCCAGTGCGTATCGATAATCTTGGCAAGGCCGTGGGGATGCCGGTGGGTCCGCTCACCGTTTACGACGAGGTGAGTCTGGAGTTGTCACGAAAGGCGCAAGAGACCTGGAAGGAAATGGGGCTTGCTATTGACGGGGATGATCGATCGATTACCGCTGAGGTTGTCGAGACGATGATCGGTGAGCACGGTCGTGGTGGTCGATATCACGGTGGTGGTTTCTACGAGTACCGTGCGGACGGTTCTAAAGAAGTTTGGTCTGGTCTATCCGATCTTTATGGCCGTGACGGCGTCGATATATCGGATCGGGATGTCCAGGAGCGCTTGCTTTTCCGTCAGGTTATCGAGGCGCTGAAATGCCTTGAGACCGGTGTTCTTCGCAGCGTGGCAGACGGCAATATTGGTTCGATCATGGGTATCGGTGCACCCGCATGGACTGGCGGCCTACTGCAGTTTGTGAACACCTATGGTCTGCAAAACTTCATCGATCGATGTAGTGAGCTGAGTGCAGCCTACGGTGATCGTTTTGAGACGCCTGCCATTGTGGCCGAGAAATTGGCGGCGGGTGAAACCTTTGTATAAGGTCATCAACTTTTCGGAAAGGGCGCTTATGGCGCCCTTTTTTGTGCCTGCACGAGCGGTCTGATCTTGCAGCCATTACCAGTGTTGGTGCCTAGAAGGGATGCGCGAAGAGCTAGGCAAAAAGGTGCGCGCGAGGGGTATATCAGTGTTAAATGGGAACTTAGTCAACGGAGAACAAAAACAATGAGCTTTGCTGTAACCCTCGGCCGATTTTTGCTCGGTCTCTATTTTTTTCTTCCCGGTATTTCCAAAGTGACTGGCTATGCCGACACGTTGAACTACATGACGCTCCACAATATCCCGGCTCCAGAACTGCTGTTACCCATCACAATTGTTCTTCAGATCGGCGGCGGTGTGATGTTGATGATAGGTATGCGCGTCAGCCAAGTCGCCCTCATGTTCGCAGGCATGACCTTGATTATTAATCTGGGGATGCACGATTTTTGGAACGTGTATGAGGGCGTCAGCCAGGCGCACGAGACGCAGAACTTCGTTAAAAATCTGGCTATTTTCGCCGGTTTATTGGTGTTGAGCGGTGCCGAGGATCTGCCCCAGCACCGCTTATTCGGCGGTCGTTAGATAAGGCTGTTAGCTGCCTAGATCAAAGGTTAGGCCTGCGTTCGCGACGAGTCGCTCGATCAGCTTCTCACCCATGGCGGGTGCAGGGGTGTAAACACCCCCGGGTAGATCCGGGCAGTCGTGAACGATGCATAGCGCACTTTCGGCAATCATTTTAGATGTTGAGCCATAGCCTGGGTCCATATCACCGGTGACGGTCGCTTCGATGCGGCCTCCCTCGTCGTTTGTGCCGACAAACAGCACGTCGTAGTGACCTGCCTCGCGGCTCTCTTTCGAGGGGCCTTCGCCTGGCTTGGGGACATCATCGCCTTCCAAAGGATTGCTGCTCGCTACCATCTTGGCCATCGCTGCTCCCTGGTCGCCCGGTCCTGTCACCATCATTTCATCGTACTGAAAATCTTCACCATAGAGGTGGTTCAGCATGGCATTAGATCGATGTACGTTTTTGGTGTTAATGGGTGCCATGATGAAGGGGGCGACCCACGAGCCGACGACTTCATCTTCATACGGTTTGGCATCGGATGGCTGTTCAGGGCCTTGAAAGCCATTAGCCAACGAAAAGGGATTAGCCAGAATTTTAATAAGGCCTGGGTTGGTTTTAAGTGCAGCCATCGTAGCGCCTAGTGACGCTGCGGTACCGCCGGAGAACTCACCGTTCATAGCACGAACCCGACCGCGTACCCGGGGCATGGCCTTACCCGTTTGATCTATAGCTGCCTTCTGAAGAAAGTAGACGCCCAGATCAAAGGGGATGGAGTCAAAACCACAGCTATGAACAATGCGTGCGCCAGAGGCTTCTGCGGCAGCCTGATGCGATGTAATCATCTCGTGCATCCAGCCGGGTTCTCCTGAAAGGTCGACATAGTGTGTCCCCTCTTCAGCACAGAGTTTAACGAGTTCGGATCCATACAGCTGGTAGGGACCAACGGTTGTGCAGATACACTGCGCTCGCTTCACCATTGCACGCAGTGAGTCAGAATCGCTGGCATCGGCAGTCACGAGTGGTGTTGTGCTGGGTGCGCCAACCAAGTGTCTTACTTCGGCCAGCTTCGCTTCATTTCTGCCTGCCATGGCCCAGTTGGCACTGTCGCCATAGGTTTTTCCCATGTACTCGGCCACAAGGCGGCCAGTAAAGCCACTGGCTCCATAGATGATGACGTCAAACTCTCTGCTCATACCTGATCCCACTGTTGCATTAGTTGTTGTTTGAATGAATAGCTAAAACACGACCGATGATGCGTCGAATCGCGATTGGTCGCGAGTATACGGGGCTTGCAGCTAAATAACCTTAAACTAAAGAAACACGCGTGCTTTGGCAGATTGTTGACAGCCTGCATTGAAAAAACGTTCACTTGCCGTCGTAAAATGAGACGCTAATCGCAATTTGCAAATCATTATGCAAAAAAAAGATGCGGAGGCGAAACTTCTTGTTAGGTTAAAGCCGTACGGATTCGAACGACGGATATTAAGTGACCCGCCGTACGATAAACATAACGGGCAATCAGGAGAGGCTTACTCCCATGAAACATTCCCTTATTGCATTGGCGTTGGTGTCGTTCTTATCAGCCTGCGGCGGTGGAGGCGGCGGAAGTTCACCGGTTGATCCCCCAGGCTCTGGCGGCGGCTCAGGTTCCGGTGGTGGTAGTGGTGGCGGTGGATCGACGGGACCAACAGAACCCACGGCTGAGGAATACCGTGACGCAGCACTCATACTCGATATTGGTACCTTTGGTGCCCGCTACAGCGATGTTGAATCCGTGGCAGAGAGTGGCGTTGATGCCTGGCTTGATGAGCAGTTCACCATGCCCATCAGCCTGCATGAGCCTATTGTTCGCCGTTATGGGGCACAGTACGGCTTTAACAATCAAGATAGTCCGATCCCCATCGGGCTATTCCGGCGCTTTGCTTTTTTCGAGAATGCGCTAACGGCTCCCGACCAACTGAGACAAGTTACGGCCTATGCGCTAACTCAGCTATTTGTCGTATCTCAGACCGGTGTTCTAGGCAACAATCCGTTAGGTCTCTCCAATTACTACGACACGTTACTCACTCACAGTTTTGGCAATTACCGCGACCTGTTGCGCGCTGTCACGCTTCACCCGGCGATGGGCTTCTATCTAAGTCACGTCAACAACGCGAAGACCGACGAGGACGCGAATACCTTTCCCGACGAGAACTATGCACGTGAGGTCATGCAGCTCTTCACCATCGGATTGTATGAGCTGAACTCTGACGGTACGCGGAAGTTAGATCCTGATGGTCAGCCCATTCCCACCTATGACAACACGGATATTCGGGAATTCTCGAAGATATTCACCGGTCTTGCCTATGCGGGTAGTGCTGGCCAGGAACCTCAATTTGGGCGCAACAGGGCTGTACTGCATGTCCCCATGGTGATGTTCGACAACTACCACGAGCCTGGCGAAAAGTACTTGCTTAATGGATTTACGGTGCCGGATGGACAGACTGGTATTCAGGACATCGATGATGCGGTCGATAATTTATTCAACCACCCCAATGTGGCGCCATTTGTCAGTAAGCAGTTGATTCAAAGGCTAGTGACCTCAAACCCGTCGCCAGATTATGTGAGCCGTATTTCCACTGTCTTCGCTGATAACGGCGATGGCGTTCGAGGTGATATGAAAGCGGTCATCCGTGCCATTCTTACTGACCCTGAAGTGGCAGATGCTTCGCGAGTGAGAGAGCCTTTTAGGCGGTTCCTCGCAGCCAACCGAGCGCTTAATACCGCGCCCTCCGAAGGGAGTGACGTTGGTGTGACCGGGTTTTTTGTTCAGAACGCAACAGATCAGATGGTGCTAACCGCCCCCAGTGTCTTCAATTTTTATTCGCCATTCTATCGACCACAGGGTGGGCAGGGTTTGATAGCCCCTGAGATGCAGATTACGACCGAAGACACGATCGTTGGAGTGACCAATTTGATGGCTCAACTCCTCTACGGCAATCGGCCAATGCACAATCATCCGGAATTGCCCGAGATGCGACTGGATCTCACGTCAATGGTGAACCTTGCTGATGACAAAGAAGCGTTCCTGATTCGCGTCGAGCGATTGTTCTTTGCCGGGACCATGAGTGAGCACACACGCTCTGTTATCTCAGAGCGATTGTTCTTTGCCGGGACCATGAGTGAGCACACACGCTCTGTTATCTCAGGTGCTTGGGATGAAGCTGCAGGCTCTAGTCCCACAGATCGGCTAAAACTGGCCTTGTATCTCGCGCTCAGCGCGCCTGATCAGGCAGTGGCAGAGAGGAATGCACTATGATGAATCGACGACGTTTTCTGCGAAATGGTTTAGGCAGTGCGGTCAGCATGACCATGGCGACAACTGTGCCGTTTTCATTGTTGGGGTCGGCCCGAGCAGTTGCCTCGGAAGAGTACCGCGCTGTTGTATGCGTATTGCTGGCTGGCGGAGCCGACAGCTTTAACATTCTGGTGCCGCGGTCCGAGCTGGCTTATGACCGCTATCAGACTAGACGGTCGGATTTAGCACTGAGTCAAAACGATCTCTTGCCGCTGGATGGCGAGCACGAGGGCATTCGGTTTGGCTTGCATCCGGCGATGAGTAGTTTGCAACAACGCTTTAATGCGGGTCAGGCCACAATGGTGACCAACGTTGGCCCTCTGGTTGAACCTACGACACGAGCTGCCATCGATGCGGAAACGGTGACGTTGCCGCTTGGATTATTTTCGCACTCTGACCAGATTCTCAGCTGGCAAACGGCCACACCCGCCAATCGTGCGGGTACCGGATTTGGCGGTCGACTCATCGATGCGCTCCCCGGTGCTAACACAGGTCTGGCGCTCGCGGGCAATATCTCGCTTTCGGGAAATAACTCTTTTCAAGCGGGTGCCGCCACAGGTTCATACGCCATCAGTGCAAATCGAGGTGTGCAGTCAATCAATGGTTTTAACAACGATCTCTTCAAGCGCTCCTTCGAGAGCCTTATGGCTGATAGCAGTGCGTCGACCTTGCAAACGGTTTACAGAAACAAATTGCAGTCGGCGATTGACGCAGGCGATGTTTTCTCTTCGGCGCTCTCTCAAGCGACTTCGTTGAGCACACCCTTCGCCGAGGACTCTTTTTCGTCCGCTATGAAGCGTATTGCCGAGCTTGCCAGCGTGCATCAGCAGCTTGGGGTAAGCCGCCAGACCTTTTTTGTGACCTTTGGTGGCTGGGACCACCATGAAGACACCCTGGGCCAGCAAGCGACAATGCTCCCCGCGTTGGATGCGGGTCTTGGTCAGTTTCAATTGGCATTGGAGGAGCTGGGACTGTCAAACCAAGTCACCACGTTCACGATTTCTGATTTTGGCCGAACACTGACCTCCAATGGCAGAGGGTCGGATCATGGCTGGGGCGGTAATGCCATGGTGATGGGCGGTGCCGTGCAGGGTGGCCAGCTATACGGTCACTTCCCCGAGCAAGTCGAGGATAATCCACTTGATGTGGGTCGAGGCCGTTTTCTGCCCACGACTGCAACCGACGCAATGTATGCAGAGGTTTCGAGGTGGATGGGTGTGGCTCCCGAGTCGCTTGAGTCGGTCTTGCCGAATTGGACGAAATTTGTTGGCAGCGATCAGGGCTCGGGTCTTACTGGCATGCTCATGGGCTAAGGTCGGGCGCCGACAAGCCAGAAGTTGGCCTCGAAACGGACCCCTTTACCGAGTGAATAGAACTCCCTGAGTGTCTCATAAACCGCGGTTTTGGCTTGCTCACTGAGAGTAGGGTCGCTTTCGGCGATTAATGCGGCGGCTGGGCCAATCTGTATCAGCTCCTGAAACAGGTCGTCGAAAGAGCGTTCAGCGCCGGCTGACAGCTCTAGCTGTAGCGGCTCCACAGTGACCTCGGTAAACCCCGCCTCACTTAGAACATTATGGGTATGTTCCCTGTCCGATAACCCAAAGGGGCCGGGTGCTCCGGGCTTCGCCGGTGGCGGGGGTGGCAGGACGGTAAGCGCCGCCTGCACGGGAGCCGTAAAGAAAGGGTTTAGCGCGGGGCTTTGCCAACACACAAATCCCAGCTGACCGTTCGGTTTTAAGTTGGAACGTAGTTGGGCGAAGGCCGCCGTTGGGTCTGCAAAAAACATGACCCCAAACCGGGAGTAGATCGCATCGAACGACGCTTCGGGAAATATTGGTTCACTGGCATCGCCCAGTACAAACGACACACTGGCTTGTAGCGATGAGTGATTGGCTGACTTTAAGTCCTCAGCCAGAGCCAACATGGGCTCCGAAATATCAACCCCTGTAATGGTGCAGGATGGGTCAAGCTGAGAGGCCCAGTCGAGCGTCTGATTGCCGCAGCCACAGCCGACATCAAGCACTTGTGCACCCGCCGGTAAGTCAAATAACGCCATACACTGACGGCCCGGCTCTGAAAGCAGCTCTTCCAGCAACGAGTTATGTCTAACCCAGCTGGCTCCGGCGCGGCCATTCCACATGTCTTTTTGTAATTGATTATCCATGGGGTTATCCCTAAGTCTGATGACGACTGTTGACCATGTTTCGCCGTGTGAGTGTTACAGAGAGTGTTGCAGAGAAGGCACCTCAATTTCCAAAAATATAGCTACTGACGTCACTGAGTCGCTCTAAATCATCCCTCGAATCAATATCCCATCCTGCAGATTTCATGGGAACAATCGTCACCTGTTTTGCTGGATCGGTCAGAAGCTTCTTAGCTCCGTTTTCAGCATTTAGTGTCAGCAGATCGGGATACCAGACGCGAGAGAATACGGCAGGTGGGCCTACAGTCTCGCCGAAGCCCGCACAGGCGCTCCCACCGTCCACAGCCTGTGCGACGAGGGTCTCGAGTTGTGCGACGAGGGTCTCGAGTTCGCTGGTCGAGACCAGCACCTGATCGGCCAACAGCACTAACAACTGATCACAGTCGTCAGACAGTAGCTCGCAGCCGAGCCTGATGGAGCTACTCATTCCTGATGACCAGTCGGGGTTGAGAATGAGTTCAGCGCCGGTCACGACACCCTCATTTTTAGCTGCCGCGATGGCCTCGTGATACTTGCCGGTCATGACCACAAGTCGCGAAGGTCTGAGAGGGAGCGCAGCATCGATCACATGTTGCAGTAGTGGTTTCGCGTGGAATAAGGCGAGCTGCTTGCACGCGCCAAACCGACGCGCTTCACCCGCAGCGAGAATAACGATGCCTAGCCGAGGCTCAGTCATTCCTGCTTGGCTGTCGCGCCAATAGCTGCTGCACCAAAGATCGCATCATGACACTTGGCGATGACGGAGAGCGCTATGCTTTCGGGCAGTTCGCCGCCGATATCAAATCCGGCAGGACCATCAACACGAGGCTGGTATTCTTCATCACTGAGACCAGCTTCGACGAATACTTCTTCTCTTCGGTGGGTGGGACCGAGAAGGCCTACATAATCAAGGCCGCAACCCGCGACAGCACTTAGACTCTGGGCATCCATGGGTACGCTATGAGTCATCAGCATAGCGGCATTGACCGCGGCGTCCCGTACCCACTGCGACAGCTCCTCGACTGGACATCGCAGTCGATGGTCAGCCATATGGAAAAACTCATCTCTAGCATTGGCGGGTCGCGGATCCCAAACAGTCGTTTCCCAACCGAGTTGATTGGCTAGCGCGACCACTGGTTGCGCATCGATGCCACCACCAGCGATCAGTAAATGAGGGGCTGGCGTGATATGCGAAATCAACCAGTTTTCACCATCTACTACGTCCAGTCGGCTTTTCTCGCGCTTGCGCGTTAGAACGGATTCGACGGCGTATTGGCTAGGAAGACTCACGGCTCCCGGTGCAGGAATGTGTTGCTTTAAGTATCCGCTCTGGCGGTCAGCCAACGAGCGTTGAATGTCGAGCAGGCCCTGATAATTGTTTTCGGCATTAACTGGTTCTAATAAGACGTGAACGACACCCCCGCAACCGATACCGAGTCGATACGACAGATCATCTTCATCATCGCCGTCATAGCGAATGCACATGGGGATATCCGATGCCATGACTTTGCGCGCGTTAAGCCTTATGTCCGCTTCGAGACAGCCGCCACTTAATAGCCCGAGCTGCTCGCCCCCGGAGCTGATCAGACTCATTGCACCGGGTTTTCGATAACTCGATCCTTCGGTTTGGTAAACGGTGCCTAAAATCCACTCGTCTGCATCGCGTTGGGGTTCCCAGCGCGAAAGCATTGCCGCTAGCTGCATCGTCATGACCAGACCCCCTGAAGCGATGGGTTGGTCTGACGATGGACGACTCGGTGAGTAAGGTGGTGACGATGCTTCATGGGCACATTAGCGTGATGAGGCGCGGATACCCTGGAGAATGTAGCCCGCATTTTTTTCAAAGCGCACTTTCATATCGAAGTAACCCATGAAGGTTGCCACGTCCTCGGGAAGCGCCTCATTCTCGATGACGGAATGTGAGGAGCCGTCGTAGGATCCTGTCAACAGTGCGGATATGCCACTTAACGCCTCGAGCGTTTGCTCGAAGCTCAGACCAAGCGGTTCAGAGAGTTGTGTGACCATGGTGTGAAAGTGAGTAGCCATGTGTCGTTTAGAGGTTATCAACGCGTCGACTGAAATATTCTGCTCGATTACGGTACCCAGTCTGGCATGCAGTGCCAGGAAAATTGGGTCCGATAGGCTGATCTCATACAGATGGGATACAAAGTCAGCATCTGAGATGCCGGGAGAGATGCCCACGGCAATAGTGTTACAGAAACGCTCAAACTCCTGGCTGTACAGTGACAACAGCACCTCTTCCTTGGTGCCGAAGTACAGATAGAGTGTGCCCTTAGCAACGCCCGCGCGCTTCGACAGCAGTCCCATGGAAAAGCCCTCATAGCCCGCTTCCATGAATAGGACCTTTGCAGTAGCGAGTATGGTCTCCCGCCGATCGCTTTTCTGCTCGGGCGTTCGCGCACGCTTGATGTGACTGATAGTTGATGCCATTTCCGGATAGTAACTTTGTTGACAAATGACCGCTAGTCATTAAATTAACTGACTAAGGGTCAACAAGGTTAACCCAAGCCCGATTATGATCGTATGTACTCGTACGTAACAGCAACATGCGAACAATTCGATCATACTGTCGGCACCACTAAGGCAGTTACAGACGCCTAGATACTGAGGAACGAGTGAATGACAACCTTTACGCTTAACGGGGAAGTAAGGACGGTTGATGCTGATCCGGAAACACCCGTGCTCTGGGTCATCCGAGAGCAGCTCGACTTAACCGGAACCAAATTTGGCTGCGGGATGGCGCAATGCGGTGCCTGCACTATCCATGTGAATGGGCGTGCGCAACGTGCCTGCATCACACCCATCGCCTCTCTGGAGGGTGCCAGTATCACCACCATCGAGGGTTTGAAGGGTGCTGATGGATCGCTTCATGCGCTTCAGCAGGCGTGGATTGATCACCAGGTTCCGCAGTGCGGCTATTGTCAGTCGGGTCAGCTGATGTCGGCGGCGGCGTTGCTTGCTGATAACCCCAATCCATCGGATGCCGATATCGATACCGCGATGCGAGGCAATGTCTGTCGCTGCGGCATGTATGGACGGATACGATCAGCGATCAAACAGGTAGCGGGCGTGTCCTTCTACGATGCGATGGAGGGTAGTCAGGTAGCGGGCGTGTCCTTCTACGATGCGATGGAGGGTAGTCAGAATGGGTAAGTGGACCAGACGTGGTGTCCTTTCTGCCGGTGTCTTGGGTGGAACGGGGCTGGTTATTGGCATCGCCGTTCGTCCCGGCAACCCGACAGAGATGGCCGGACACTTGGTAGCGGGTGAAGGGGAGAACCTCTTACATCTTTATTTAAAGATCGACGCTGAGAATCGCGCAACAGCGATTTTGCCTCACTCAGAAATGGGGCAGGGCGCACAAACTGCTCTGACGCAAATGCTTGCGGAAGAGATGGATGCAGACTGGGATCTCATGCGCTTTGAAGAGGCGCCAGCCAATGCCGAATATGCCAACATGGCAGTAGGGCGGGGCTACCTATTTAAAGGTGTCGATTTTCCTGACGCCGTAGTGCCTACGGTTGATGGTCTGATGTTGAATCTCGCGGACGCGCTGGGTATGCAGATTACGGGCGGTAGCATGAGTATTCGTACCACCGGCCAGTATTTCCTCCGCGCAGCTGGTGCCTCTGTTCGCGAGATGCTGGTAAAAACCGCGTCAAAGGCTTGGGGTGTCCCTGAGAGTGAGATTCGAACGGCTAAGAGCATGCTGCATCACGACATTAGTGGCCGATCGGCCCCTTATTCGGAGTTTGCGGCAGCCGCTGCTGAGATGACGCCGTCATCGACACCCAAGCTCAAGAAAACGAGCGAGTTTTCTGTCATGGGGCAGAGCAAGCCTCGACACGATATCCCATCAAAAGTAGACGGTACGGCGATGTTCGCCATGGACGTTAAGCGTCCCGGTATGGTGTATGCCGCCGTAAAGCGTACCCCAGTTGCGGGTGGCACGCTTCGGCGCGTGGATGACAGTGCAGCGCGCGCGATGAAAGGCGTTATCGATGTGGTCAAAGTGGGCTCGTCGAGTGCCGCAGGTCTCGTGGGGACGTATTCTGCGGGCGACACCATCGCGGTGGTCGCTGATAGCTATTGGAGGGCAGAGGAGGCGCTTGCAGCGCTGAAGCTCGAGTGGAATACCGAAGGCAAGGAACGCGTCTCGAGCGAATCGATTTTTGAGCAGTTCGACCGGGATATTACAGCAGGTGTAGACCGAGCCAATGATGTTGCCCTGGGCGATACCACTGCGGCTTTTGATAGTGCGGCGACCGTGCTGACCGCTGACTATCGCGTGCCATACCTGGCGCACACCTGCATGGAACCGCCAAACGCAACAGCAGAGGTCTCGGCAGACCGGGCGGAGATTTGGGTCGGTTGCCAAAACCCTCTGGGTTTCCGGCAGCATCTGGCCGCCAATCTCGGTCTGGATGTTGAGCAAGTGACGCTGCACAACTACTTTATGGGCGGTGGTTTTGGTCGAAAGAGCAATGCCGACTATGCGTTGCAGGCCGCTATGATTGCTCGCCAAGTGGGTAGGCCTGTTCAGATGGTTTACTCCCGCGCGGAGGACATCAAGCAGGACTTTTATCGGCCGGCCGTTCAAAGTCGATTCAAGGCGGGCCTCGATGCCAATGGTAAATTGGTGGCTTGGCAAAACACCTACGTTGATAAACATGAGCCTGTGGAGGCCCCGCTCATACCTTATGCTGTCGCTGCGCAGGATATCGGGCATGTTGCTAGCCCAACTCATGTACCGTTTGGTGCGTGGCGAAGTGTTGATCACTCTCAGCACGGCTTCTTCACGGAGTCATTTGTTGATGAGGCAGCCCACGCTGCAGGTAGAGATCCTTATGAATTCCGAGCAGAGATGCTCAAGGACAAGCCGCGTCTATTAGCGGTGCTCAATCGTGTCGCTAAGGAGGCCGATTGGGGCCGTCCGATGGAAGAAGGACGCGGGCGTGGGATCTCATTGCAAGAGTCATTTGGTTCTATTGTGGGTCAGGTTGTCGAAGTGACCGTATCGGGCGGAAAGACCTGGGTTGATCGGGTCGTCGCTGTGATCGACGCGGGTTATGCGGTGTCCCCCGATGGTACAAAGGCGCAAATCGAATCAGGCATTATTTATGGCCTCAGTGCAGCGATGTATGGCGAGATCACTATCGAAGAGGGCGCGGTGGCGCAGAGTAGTTTTGCTGACTACGACGCGATTCGAATGCATGATTCACCCGTTTTGGAGACCCACATCATCAATAGTGGTGCCGAAATGGGTGGCGCAGGTGAACCCGGTACGCCCGGTGTGGCTCCGGCTTTGGCGAATGCCATTTTCGATGCCACCGGTAAACGCGTACGCACCCTACCGGTCATTAAGGCAGATCTGCGAAGTGATGCTGAGGCGTCTCCTGCAGTAGCCGCACTGGGTGCTTGAGATCTAACGGAAACAAAGAAAACAAAAGCCCCTACTATGGGGGCTTTTTTTGTATCGGTAGCTTTTATCCAGATGGCCTGCAAGTGGCTTTTATCTGAAGAGCCCGTCCGCAGAGCGCGGTTAGACGATCGTAAAGCCTGCCTTGCTGATAGGTAGTGCTCTGATGCGTTCGCCGCAGGCATCAAACACGGCATTACATACGGCAGGCGCCAGAGGTGGCAGTGCCGGCTCTCCTGCACCGGTAGGCCGGTAGCCTGAGTTCAAAACGTCAACATGGACCCGCGGACTTTGCGGCATGCGCAATAGGGGGTAGCTGTCGTAGTTGCTCTGAACCACAGCCCCATTTTTGATGCTGATTCGCTGGGCTGCCATAGCGCTCAAGCCATCGACGACTGACCCCTGTAACTGGTTCTCGAGTCCCGAAAGGTTGACCACCTGACCGACATCGGCCGCAACCCAGACGTCGTGCACGGTAATATTTTTGCCGTCGACGCTGACTTCAGCCACCTCAGCGATGTGACCAGAGTGGCTCAAGAAGAAGGCAAGCCCCAAGCCGTGACCCTCGGGTAACTTGCGTCCCCATCCAGCCGCTTTAGTCGCAGCTTCAATAGTCGCGCGTGCTCTGGCCGTATTGAGGCTGGCCATGTCACCCTCTTTTATCCATCCTTTGTCACCAATCGCATTGAGCAAGAAATCACGGTGGTCCTGTCCCGCCCTGTGCGCAAGTTCAGCGATAAAGGATTGCTCGGCGAAGGCATAGACATTGGAGATCGGGGCTCGCCAAGCACCTGTGGGTGTTTGTGACTTAACGAAGCTTTGCTCTACCGCAACGTTGGGTATGACCTTACCCGGAAAGTCATACGGTCTATAACCAGCGCCGTAGTTGGCGGTTTTACCATCGGCAGATGCAGAGGCAACGAGATTTTTCCAGCCGGTTAGTTGACCTTCGGTGGAGACGGCCCCCTGAAGTCGGTAGTAAGTGGGCGCTCTGAAGTAATCAAACGCCATGTCGTCTTCGCGCTTCCACTGGAGTTTGACCGGTGCGCCGACACGTCGTGAGATGAGCGCCGCCTCGTATACGTACTCATTGGCTAGTCGACGTCCGAACCCGCCACCACCGCGGCACTGATGAATCGTGATGTTGCCTGGCGAGACATCGAGTAACTTCGCTAAGTTTGACGTGATGAAGACTGGAGTTTGACTGCTGGTCCACACTTCAACGGCACTGGTTGCCGCAGACACAAGCACACCTTGGGGCTCTAATTGTGCATGCGACACGAAGTCGGTCGAGTAGGTCGCTTCGGCTGTCATCGCCGCGTTTGCGAAGGCAGCGTCTACATCGCCCATACGCTCGATTTCAGCCTCTACTTTCCCCGCAGCGAGTGCAGCGAGCGCCTCTGTTTCAATTGCATCCGAGTCATCTTGAGACGCCGCGGATAAATCCCAATCGACTTCGAGTCTCTCGCGCGCCTTAAAGGTCGACCAGGTGTCTTTACCAACAATCGCTACGCCACTTTGTATGGCATTCGAGCTCCTGATGTCGAAACTAATAGGTCCGGGTGTGCCTTCCAGAATGAAAGCGTCGACAATGCCTGGTAGCGTTTTGATAGTCTCGACATTTGCCGATTTTGCGACGCCGCCAATCGACGGACATTTAACGAAGCTCGCGTAAACCATGCCGTCGACCTTGGCATCAATACCAAATATCGGTTTGCCCGTTGCAATGCCTTCTGCTGACGCATTCGAAATACGATTGCCCAGCAAACGATAGTCTGTGGGCGCTTTGAGTCGCACGTCCGCTTCATCCGGTACCGCTATGAGTGAAGCTGCCGCCACCAGATCTTTGTAGTGAGCTGACTTGCCCGAGGGGCCATGCCGGACCATCGAGTCAGCCGTTGTGAGTTCGTCGCGTGGCACATTCCATTGGTTTGCCGCCGCACGGCACAACATTTCCCTCGCTGTTGCGCCCATTTTTCTCATTTCATCCCAGCGCATGGGGATAGACAGAGAACCCCCGGCAAATTGCATACCGTATTGCTGCTGAACGGGCGCCGCCTCGCATTGGACATCTTCCCACTTAGCGTCGAGTTCCTCTGCCACAATCATGGGTAACGACGTATTAACGCCTTGGCCTACTTCTGGGTTAGGACCGTAAATGGTGACGCTGCCATCCGCGTTGATGTTCACGTAAGCGTTCAGGGTTCCCGACGCCTCAGCTGATGCCAGAGACATCATCGAAATGCTGCCTGTAGACGAGAGGGCTAGACCCAGTGAAACTTTGAGGAAGTCGCGTCGGTCGGCATTGGCGATCGGATTGGATGGCTGATTCATGCTGACACCTCCTCTGCTTCCATGGCGTTGTAGAAGAGGGCAGAAGCGGTCATCGCACCACTGGCTGCTTTAATCGCCGACTTAATGCGCACATAGGTACCGCAACGACAAAGGTTCCCCGCCATGGCTGCATCGATCTCATCATCGGTTGGGCTAGGATTTCGCTCAAGGAGTGCGGCTGCTGACATAATCTGGCCGGCCTGACAGTAGCCACACTGTGCGACATCATGGTCAATCCATGCCTGCTGAACGGGGTTTAGTGTTGCCGTTGCCAATCCTTCAACCGTGGTAATGGCGCGACCTTCAAGTGCGCCGACTGTCAACTGACATGAACGAACGGCGAAACCGTCAAGCCAGACAGTGCAGGCGCCGCATTGGCCCAGGCCACAGCCGTATTTCACGCCCTGAATTCCCGCATGATCGCGCAGGGCCCAAAGCAAGGGCATTGCGGGATCAATATCGTTGAACGACTGATCTTTCCCGTTGATGGTTATAGTGGTCACGTGAGTCCGCCTCAAGAGTTTTTGTTTGAATCAATAGTGGCATAAATCACCCCAAATAAAAGGTGATGACGTCCCAATTGACGCAGGTTGGTGCGAAAATCAGAGCATCGTTGGGGACTACTCGACGGCTTGTCCCCAGACCCACTACCAAAGGTGCTGATATCAAAGCTCGGCAGCGGTTTCCAGTTCTTGCTCTAGCTTCAGCCGCGCATCGGCTCGAGGCTTGGAGAAGCGTGCCACTGCAAGATAAATGACAGGTGTCAGGAATAGCGTAAAGACGGCTGTGAGGCCCAGTCCACCGAACACGACCCAGCCGACAGCCTCGCGTGCTTCAGACCCGGGGCCGGTGGACAGGATGAGCGGGAGTGCACCGAGCACCGTTGAGATCAAGGTCATCGCAATGGGACGGAGTCTAATATTTGCGGCGTCTTCGATGGCATCTCGTACGCTGGCACCCGCGTCACGCCGTTGGTCGGCGAATTCGACCAAAAGAATGCCATTCTTGGCGATTAATCCGATGAGCATTACGAGTCCGACTTGCGAATACACGTTGAGTGATGTCCCGGTAATGAACAAGGCGAAGATCGCTGCAGCGAGACCGAACGGCACAATGGTCATTATGACGAGCGCTGAGGTCAGGCTTTCAAACTGTGCGACGAGCACCAAGAACACAATTAACAGTGCGAGACCGTAGGCATAGAGCGAGTCTCGCTGAGATTCTCCCAGGCGCGCGGCCTCGCCCTCGGGAACAACCGTAATGGAGCTCGGGACAACTTCTTTGGCTAAGGCCATGAGATCGTCGACGGCGGTTTGTAAGGCCACCCCTTCAACGGTTTGCATGTCGATACTGATAGAGCGCCGCTGATAGAGCCGCCGCAATTCATCGGGAACGCCTTCTTCGACGACGGTGACGAGCGATGCCAAGGGGATAAGTTGACCGGTTTGCGAGCGAACGAACAGATTGACCAGATCATTCGGACCCTGAATCCGGTTCTTGCCTGCTTTCAACACGATGGGGATCGACTGATCGCGCCCGTTTAAGTCGACAACCCGAACGCCGTCAACCATGACGCGCAGTGTCTGAGCCAGTTCGTCGATGGATACGTTGAGATCCGCCAGCCGTTCTCGGTCGATTTTGATGGCTACTTGGGCCTGCGAGGGGGTGTAGTCTATTCGAGGATTTTCCACACTGTCGAGTCGTTCGCGTATCGCATCCGCGTAGATGCGCGCCGCCGCATAAATTTCCTCGTACTCACTGCCCAGGAGAACAAACTGAATACCACCGCGCCAACTCCCGCGCATATTGAGGCTATTACTTCCAAAAACACGGGCGGTCACGCCGGGTAATTGACTCAGCTGCGGTTGAATTTCAGCTGCCAACTCTTGTTGAGATATCTCTCGGTCTTCCCACGGCTTGAGCGTGCCAACGACGTAAATAATGTTGGGATCCCAGCGACCTGCGACGGTGTACAGTCGCTCGATGACACCTGAGTCGAGGTAGGGTTGGAATATCGCCTCAATTTGGTCGGACTGACGCTCGGTATACGGTAGGCCGACGCCAGCAGGGCCACGCGCAAACATATTCAATTTGCCGCGATCCTCTGTGGGCAGCAATTCGCTATCTAGTGAGGTGTAAACACTGGCGGCTGCGGCAGCAATACCCATGGATACAAGGACCGATGTCACCGGGTAAGTCAGGACAGATCGCAGACTGGCGCTGTAAAAACGCTGGAAAATGTTGATCGAGTCCCCGTTCACTGCAGTCGGAGTTTCAGACTTCCCTAGCCGCGCCATCAGCGCCGGTACCAGAGACAATGCCACAAACGATGAAATAGCCACGGCAACGGTAAGGACCAGCCCAAATTCTCTGAACAGGCGTCCCGAGGTTCCTGGCAAAAATGCGATGGGAACGAAGACGGCAACCAGCACCATGGTCGTCGCGATAACTGCGAAGAAGACAGATTGCGTTCCGAGGACAGACGAAGCGCTGGTACCTTCACCACGTTTCTGTCGGCGCTGAATACTCTCAAGCACCACAATGGCATCATCGACAATCAATCCTGTTGCCAGGACAAGTGCTAGCAGCGTCAAGATATTGATAGAGAAGCCAAGCACCCAGCTCGCAGCGAGCGTGCCGAGAAGAGAGATGGGAATAGCAACCGCAGGCACGAGGGTAAAGCGCCAGCTACCGGAAAACAGACGAATTGTCAGAATAACGATGAGTACCGAGAACGCGAGTGTCCGCAACACTTCTGATACCGCGCCGTTAATGAAGATAGCCTCATCAGAGATGACCTCTAGCTTGATGTCATCTCGTTGCGCATTGAAGCGCGCAACTGCCTGATGAGCCCCTTCTGAAATTTGAATCGTATTTGAGCCAGCCTGCCTTACTACACCGACGCCTAATACTCGCTGACCATTCAGTCGGACCACGGAGGTCGCGTCGTCAGGCGTGTAGGCAATGCGAGCCACATCACGTAACCGCACCTTGTCGGTGATAAGAAGATTGCCAATGTCGGCTTCCGAGTCCACAGCGGCATCTGCACGCACCAAGAGTGTCTGATCGCTGGTTCTAAAGCTCCCAGCGGGCACATCGAGTGGTGCTTGTGTCAGCACTGAGCGAACGTCCGTCACGGTGAGTCCGTAGGTGCTCATGCGACCGGGGTCGAGTTCGACTCTGAGAATCTGCCGACGCGAGCCGAAGAGCGGCACATCGGCAACGCCAGGCAGAGAGATAAAGGCAGGAACGACATCGCGCTCGACAATGGTGGCAAGGTCCTGCTCTGACATGCCATCCGCGAGCACAGCGATGCGCATGATTTCCTCGGCGTCTTCGTCCGCCTTGAAGACGGCTAACTGTTCGACGTTATCCGGTAACTGGCGCTGAACTCGGCTGACGGCCTCCCGAACATCGGCGGCCGCACGATCAACATCGGAGCTAGGATTAAATACGGCGCGAATGCGGGTGTTTCCCTCTTCGCTGTTGGAGTTCACCTCTTTAACGCCACTAACGCGAGCTACCGCGCCCTCGAGAATACGGGTGACCTCTGCGTCCATGGTCTCTGGGGATGCCCCCGGTAGGTTGGCACGTACGTTGACGACCGGTTCATCGACGTCCGGTAATTCTCTAACTTCAATAGCAAAAATGGCGACCAAACCCGCAATAGCGATCAGCAGGTTCATGACAGTGACGAGCCATGGGCGCTTGACACCGAGAGCAGGAAGGCCGGCACCGGCCAGGGCATTCAATGTGGCTTTCATTGGTCTTTGCTGCGCATTTTAGCCGCGATCCGCTCGGTCAGTTTTGGGTGATCGAGCCGTCGCTGTCGTTGCGCTGATATCTTTCACCTTCATGCCCGGCCGAACACTCTGAATTCCCTCGAGAATCACGCGTTCACCTTCAGAAAGTTCACCTCGGATCAACATACGACCGTCGACGCGGCGCACCATCTCCACCGGAGAGCGCATGGCGCGATCACCCTCAGTCGACCAGACATAGGGACCGTCTGCACCCCATTGAACCGATAACTCAGGCACACTAAGGTATTCACCTTTCTCGATAGACGCGTCAATTTCAAATGCCATACCGGGGCGAAGATTGTCTACGCTGTTGTCGATCGCCGCACGCGCTCTGAAAGCGCGCGTGGCCGAATCCACTCGGGAATCCACAGCAACAATTATTCCTGAGGTGTTGTCGTCTGGTGATTCCCATTGACGGGCTTGAACTTCAAGGTCCGTAACGATGCGACCGATAAAACTTTCGGGTACCGTAAAATCAACGAGCAGAACGCTTCGGTCGTCAAGCGTAGTTATAACAGTTGAGGTGTCCACCCGATCACCAATTTCCACATCAGTAATGCCGATACGCCCTGAAAACGGCGCCGTTACTTGACGGCGAGAGAGTTCTACTTTTGCTTGTGCCAGACGAATCTCAGCCAGATCAACGTTACTTTGTGCAGTATCAATCGTGCTTTGAGGGATATTCGCCTCATTCGCATTGAGGGAAAAATAGCGCGTTAGCGTTCGTTTCGCTTCCGCCAGTTCGACCTCCGCCTGTCGTACGGCAAGGGCTTGGTCGCGATCATCCAATTTGAGAAGTGTCTCGCCTTTTAACACGGGTGTATCAGGCGCCAACTTTGCGAATGTCACAAACCCCGAGCTCTCTGGATATAGCGTTACGCTCTGGCGAGCTCGCGCTGTCCCGACGGATTTTATTGAATCAATGAGCGGTGCACGCTCAACAGGTGCGGTTACGACGGGTAGCTCGCGCGCACCCCATGAACCGCGTGATCCGGGTGTTTCCTCATCAGGGGTGTCTGAGCAACCCAGCATGAACGCGCATGCCAGCAGAGCTGACATACCTGAGAACCGCATAACCGCGCGAGAATTGAACATCGCGCGAGTATATCCGAGATTTCGGAATGGCAATCTTTTTATTTTCAGTTTTCGGCAATGCCAACGTCGACAAAGACGCGACTGTTACTTACAGGATGACCTCTATAAGGCGAGGGCCTGTCTCCGCCATTGCCTCGGCCATCGCGCGATCCAGTGCTTCAACTGTATCGACGCGCACCGCTGCCAGTCCCATACCTTTGGCGATATCGGTCCACTGAATCGCTGGATTGGTTAGATCGAGCAATGACAAGGCCGTGGGTCCCGGTTTTTCCACACCGACGCGCGCAAGCTCAATATTTAGTATGGCGTAAGACCCGTTGTTAAGAATCAACACAGTTACGTCGAGATCCTCGCGCACCATCGTCCATAACGCTTGGACCGTATACATCGCTGATCCGTCAGCCTCTAGGCCAATCACCTTTTGATCGGGACACGCTATGGCGGCACCAACGGCCATAGGCAAGCCTGCTCCGATAGCCCCGCCAGTAAGCGTTAACCAATCGTGTGGCGCCGCATTGCCGGTCATGAGAAACGCCCCAAGGCCATTAGTTGCGCCCTCGTCGACGACAATGGCGTTTTCAGGAAGTCGATTGGCAATCACCTTACCGAGCTCTACTGCATTAATAGGGCCGGTTTCCAGGGTATGTTCAACGCGTTGTGCAACTTTTGTCACCTCGTTCGGCGCGCCGAGAGCATTGGCAATGCGCGTCAGTGTATCGATGGCGTCTACACTGTGGTCACCCATTTGAAGCAGGCTCGCCCCTTCAGGTGATAGCCATCCGGGTTTTCCGGGGTAGGCAAAGAAGGATACCGGTGGCTTGCTGCCCACAATGACAAGGGTATCGAGTCGTTGTAGGTGCTCCGCAGCCATTTCACCGAAGTAGGGCAGGCGCTCCGTCTCAACGCGCTTGTAGGTGCTCCGCAGCCATTTCACCGAAGTAGGGCAGGCGCTCCGTCTCAACGCGCCCGATGCCTCGCTGTTGACGCGTGAAGAAGGTTTCGGTGATTAGCCGCGCGCCAGTTGCTTCAGCAATACGCCCTGCTTGAATCAGGCCTGACTCTCGCAGAGCATGTCCGCCCATGAATAAGGCTGCGGAGTCGCTACTTCGTAGCGCTTCGGCTGCGTCCATGATCTTATCGTCACTCAGGGTTTTAGGCGCTGGAATATCAGGGATATCCACGTCACCACCTGCGGGATCCCAGGCGTGGTTTGCCGGAGCCACAAAGGCGGTGACATTACCCGGATATTCCATGCTGGCTTGCCAAGCCTTCAGTCCCACTTCGGGCAGGTCGTCCTTCGGGCAGGTCGTCTGGGCTGGTTGATACCCCCGTCCAGGCGCAGACAGCTGAAGTGAGTCCATCGATATCAGACGTCAGCGGTGCATCCAATTCCAAGTGATGCGTTGCGTGATCGCCAATCATGTTCAATACCGGCACGCGGGCTCGCGATGCATTGTGAAGGTTGGCGATGCCATTGGCATAACCCGGTCCAAGATGAAGTAGCGTCAGGGCTGGCGTGTCGGTCATCCGCGCAAACCCATCTGCAGCACCGGTAACGACACCCTCAAAGAGGCCTAGTACAGCTCGAATTCGGGGTTCTTTATCGAGCGCGGCGACGAGCTGCATCTCGGACGTGCCAGGATTGGCGAAGCAAGCGCTGACACCAGCGTCTGCGAGTTTCTTTATGAGTAAATCTGCGCCATTCATTACCGCTAAACCCCTAGTGCATTTTTTTATAAGTCCCCAGTATACGCATGAACCCAAGCGTATATGGGTGCTGTTTATTCTCGGAGATTATGATCTATGACATCTTATCTACGACATCGCGGCATGACACCACGCTAGCCAGAGCACACTCACTGCAGGTCGTAGCCGAGCCTTACAGCTGGAGCGATAGTGCTGGCTTGCCGGAACGATCGGCTCGATAGATCCCCCAATGTTTCTCCGGTTCCAGCGGATGGTCCGATCCTTTCCAGTTTTCGTCGAAGGCTTCAAAGATATAAACCAGTATCTCTTCTTCCTCTGCCCACTCGAGCAACTCCCGCAGATACATCTCTTGAAATAGCTCACCCACGTTCTCTGCTGGTATCCCTCGTCCGTTCGACGCTGTGGCCCAGCCAGCCTCGGTGATGATGACCTGCTTGCTTGGGTAGGCGCTCTGAACCGCATCGAAGTTATCGCGTGTGTACGCCATTGCCTCGGCTACTGTCTTGTATTCCCACACCGGGTAGGTATGAATGGCGATGACATCCAGCTCTTCAGCAAGCCCGGTGAGCTTATCTAGCCAAGGCACATAATTTTCGCAGAAAGTAACAGGTTGAGAGATGCGTGCTCGCAAAAAGGCCGCATAGGCTGTCACGGCCTCAGGCTCGATAAGATGATCAGTCCAGTCGACGGTCGCTTCATTGCCCACGGATACGATGTCGACAATCGCGTCATAGCGATTAGCCCACGCCACGGCACGATCTAATTCCTGCTGGTTGTTGATACGATTCTTTTGAAGTGTCTCATCACTGTAAACACCGCCCCATGGGCAATTAGGATTGTTCACCTCTGCACCGATATACGCACCGAGCATGACGGTGAAGGGTAGATTCTCGCGCTCGATAACCTTGAGTACTCGCTCGGTATGGAGATCACAGGCGTAGACCCGGAGGGCTTCCCAATGTCCCTCGAGAAGCCTCAAGTCCTGCAGGATCTCTGACTCCGAGGGGAAGACGCCCGCATCAGGGCTTTGCCCATCCCGGAATCCCGAGTAGCAAATGGCACGTTTGTAGGGCAGGCGTTTCGTCTTGTTCATAACAGGTTTGAGTACTTAAACTTTTCGTTTTCATCCCACAATCCCCAGTGGGCACCAACGTCACCTTCACCAGCTTCGCCAGACACTTTCCACTCTTCATCAAACGACGCGAAATAAAACATCTCCACGTCATCTTCAGCCGCCCACTCCATGGCTTTCAGAAAGTAAAGGTAGGCTCCCTGTAACGATGACTCAGCGCCGTAAAAGTTTCCACCAGAACTTGGCCAGCCAGTCTCTGAAATGATGACGCGCTTTCCGTTCGCGACCTTTTGTACTCGACGATACATGTCCTGCATGTAAAGCGTTGCGTAGGGCAGAGCACAGCCTTCCCAAAACGGATAACAGTTAGTAAGGAGGACGTCGCAGGCTTCTGTCACTTGCGGCCGGTCCTCGAACTCGTAATAGGCATCCACATAACCCATGGGAACATTTGAAGGGAGTCGCTCTCTGACCTCGGCCATGAAGTCGAGGAGCTCGGTCTCATCCAAGTCGCCGCGATACAGTACCTCGTTACCGACTGCGGCGACGTCAACGGCACCCGCCTGCGCGAGCTCGATCAATTTATCAACTTCATTCCTGTTCTTATCCGCATCTTCGCCGAGCCAGGCACCAACCAAGGTCTTTAAGCCCATGGATTTGGCTACTTGCGGGATGTGCTCATTGCCTTGAGTGGTAGAAAAAGAACGAATCCAGTTGAAACGAGGCGCCAGAATCGCCATTCGATGCTCAATCTGCTCGCGAGTAAGTTCATCCCCTGGTTTTTGACCCTTGGTGTAGGCGCTGAAGGAAATGCCATGCATCTTTTCTTCGAGCAAAAGCTCGAGACGGGTATCTAAATCGAGCTCGCTCGCGCTGCGATTATCTTGCCCAATTAAATAATGGTGTTTCCCTGTCCGCTTACCCATGCGTCTCCTCGTGTGTTTTGTCGTGTGTGTGGTGATGGAGACGCGATGCTAAGCAAGGATGCTGTTTCAGGCATCTTCAATACGACGAGACGGCGCATTCACTGGTTAAGTTGGATGAACCTTGGTATCGCTGGGCTGGGTGGTGTTTTAGCATATCGCCACGAGTTGAGAGGCACGTAATCAAACACGATTACGATCCTCCGTCTGTCAGTAGAACTGATACGCCGACAATTAGGATAAGCGGCGCCATGAGAGTAGGCAGTCGACTGCGTGTCGACTTCATCGCTTCACAGTTCGAATATCACGAAATTAATGATTGAGAGATATGACTAACGAAACGCTGTATTTGGGTGCGAATCCGCTTAATGCTTCTGCCACTGCCGTTGAGGGTGATTACGTCAACCGTAATGGCGAATCTTTTTATCGTATTGCCAATGTCGACGGCATGGATGATTTCTTCATCAGTGTTGTTAGCGATTCCAATCATTGGATGTTTATCTCGACACGCGGCGGGCTGTCTGCCGGCCGCACGGATTGTGACAGTGCGCTGTTCCCGTATTACACCGAAGATAAAATTCGCGATAACTCGGATAACACGGGCAGTCGAACGGTTGTCATTGCCGATCAGGGTGGCAAGCGGATGCTATGGGAGCCTTTCTCTCGCTCTCATACAGGCATCTACAGCATCACGAGAAACCTGTACAAGAATGTGCTGGGTGACAAGCTCATTTTTGAAGAGACCAATCACGATCTTGGCCTCCAGTTTACTTATTCATGGTCTACCTCGGATCGTTTTGGCTTTGTAAAGCAGTCCACCATAGCGTCTACCGGGAATGCCGAGTCAGTCATCGAGATTCTCGATGGCATTGAAAACTTATTGCCTTATGGCGTTTTGGCTGGCACGCAAAACGAGCTGAGTTGCCTGGTCGATGCCTACAAGAAAAATGAATTGGTACCCAACTCGGGCGTGGCTGTTTATGCAATGAGTTCGATCCTGTCAGACAAAGCCGAACCCAGCGAGGCACTGTCAGCAACAACCGTTTGGTCGTATGGAGTGCAGGACGCAAGCTATCTCATCAGTTCAAATCAGCTGAGCCAATTCAGATCTGGCGCCGCCATCAGCGAAGAGCAGGAAGTTTTGGGTCGACGAGGTGCGTATTTCGTTCACCAGACATTTGCGCTAGATGCAGGTGCCGAGCGGAGCTGGGGTATTGTGGCCGACGTCAATCAAGGTCCGGCAGCGGTCAGAGACACTGTGTCGTTGATTCAAAGCGACAGCGATGTGTCAGCCTTGATTTCAGACGATATCGAGCTCGGTTCTCGAAATCTGGAGCGCCTGATCAGTACCGCTGATGGCATACAGATGACGGGTGACACGCTGAGCGCCAATCACCATGCGTCAAACGTGCTCTTTAACATCATGCGCGGCGGCTTGTTCATTGATAACTACGCCATCGAAAAGTCTGATCTCATGGCTTTTTGTGCCGAATGGAATAGCACGGTTTGTGACGCCAACACGCCTTTCTTTGCTGCGTTGCCAGCGCGCATGACCTATCACGATCTTGACGCGGCTTTAGCAAGCAATACGGATCTGCAGGTCGAGCGTTTGTGTAGAGAATATTTACCGCTGAGCTTCAGTCGTCGCCACGGAGACCCATCGCGGCCGTGGAATCGATTTGCCATCAAAGTGAAAGATGAGAAAGGCAACAAGCTTCTTAACTATGAGGGCAACTGGCGCGATATTTTCCAAAACTGGGAAGCGTTGAGTTCCTCCATTCCGTGCTTTGGCGCGAACATGATTTCAAAGTTCGTCAATGCGACGACAGCGGATGGCTACAACCCTTACCGAATTACACGGCAGGGGATCGACTGGGAGCGTCCCGAGCCTGAAAACCCCTGGGCGAATATTGGTTACTGGGGTGATCACCAGCTCATTTATCTGCTCAAGCTGATTGAACAGTCCGTTGCGCACAATCCCGTAGCATTAAAGTCGATGATGTTCAGTGAGGCCTTTGCCTACGCTAATGTCCCGTACCGCATTAAGTCATACGCCAGCATTTTGAGTGACCCCTACGACACTATTGAGTTTGACGAGGATTTGGACCGTGTCATCGATGGCCGTGTTGAGGCGATGGGGGCGGATGGTCGTTTGATGCCCGCGCCGAGCGGTGAGGTCTACCAAGTCAACCTCGCCGAAAAAATCTTAGTCACGCTACTCTCCAAAATAGCCAACTTCATCCCCGATACGGGTATCTGGATGAACACGCAGCGACCCGAGTGGAATGATGCGAACAATGCACTCGTTGGTACCGGTGTTTCCGTTGTGACCCTTTGTTATCTCCATCGTTTCCTGAACAAGGCAGTGCCGCTTTTCTCAGAACTCGAGCAGGACTCGGTACCGTTATCTGCAGAGGTTGCAGCGTTTATGTCTGATGTAGCCTCGGTACTTGAGGCGCACCAGGGAACAATTGGTAAAGGACCGGTCTCAGATGTCATCAGAAAAGAGGTGATGGAAGCCCTTGGCACAGCGGCGGAGCGGTACCGTCAAGGCATCTACGATCGCGGTTTCTCAGCGTCGAAAACGTCGGTAAGCCTAGCCAGCGTGGTCGCTTGTCTATCCCGTGCGCGTGACATCAGTGCTGTCAGTATTAGATCTAACCGTCGCGCGGATGGCCTATATCACGCCTACAATCGCATCGCAGTGCGCGAGGATGGTGTTGAGATCAAGTACCTCTATGAAATGCTCGAGGGTCAGGTCGCTGTCTTGAGCTCAGAGCTTTTGGAAGCTGATGAGTCACTCGCGCTACTCAAAACACTTCGGGCATCGTCTCTCTATGCGGCGCGACAGCATTCATATCTCCTGTATCCCAACCGTCAATTGCCGAGTTTTATGGCGCGGAACCTGGTTCCCGGTGAGTTTGTTACGTCGTCGCAGTTGATGACCAAGCTAATTGCCGCTGGCAACACAGATCTAATTGAAGTTGACGGATCAGGTCAGGTGTTTTTCGCGGGAAAATTCAATAATACGGCTTCCGTAGCAGCGGCTTTAACACGTCTCGCAGACGATGGTTTTGCGGAGGACGTCTCGGCAGAGAGAGCCAGCATAGAGGCCTTATTTTCTGACTTGTTTGATTGCGCGAATTTCACGGGCCGCTCGGGCGGGATGTACGCCTACGAAGGACTGGGCTCCATTTACTGGCATATGGTATCCAAACTGCTTCTGGCCGTGATGGAAACGGTCAAGCAAGCGGAGAAGGCCGATGTATCAGCAGACGTGTTGGCTGGTCTGCAGGCCGCCTACTACGATGTTCGTGAGGGAATTGGCTTTAACAAGACGCCCGATGTCTACGGTGCCTTCCCAACCGACCCGTATTCCCATACGCCTGGTTTCGCTGGTGCGCGTCAGCCGGGCATGACGGGGCAGGTGAAAGAAGAAGTGCTGACACGTCTGCTCGAGTTGGGTGTAGAGGTCACAGACGCCCGCGTGAGCTTCAAGCCATCAGTGCTCCGCCGATCAGAGTTCTTGACATCTTCGGCAAAGCTGCGCTACTTCGATACAACGGGTGCCCCTCGCAAGCGGTTGCATTGGAGGCCGGCGAGCTGGGCTTTACCTACTGTCAGGTTCCGGTTGTGATGGCGCTTGGTAACACGCCATCGATCACCTTGTACACCGCTGACGGTGCAATGGAATCCGTTACAGGAAGCGCATTGACTGCCGAGCAATCAGAAGCGCTGTTCAAAAAGACGGGACACTATGTGCGCCTCGACGTGCGTGTCGCGCAGGTCATGGATTAACCAGCTGTTGTGCGAAAAAAGCCGGCAAAACCGGGCTTTTTTGTGTCTGTCGTGTGAGCGGCAAAATACTTTGTTTTTTGCGTGGACTGAATGTCGGCGGTCAGAGAGCCTCATCGTCGCTAATGTGCGATTACGAACTTACGTCATTAGGGAGCCAAGTCGTGTTACCCCTGCCGTGCGTCGAGCTCCGCCCTAATGGCAGTGACCGCCTCCTCGTTGAGGTCGTAGTTCCACATCGCCCAAATACCTATGAGTGTTCCTGTTGCGGGAACAAGAATAAACGCAGCTCGAAGGCCATTGAGTGCGTCCTCGGTTTGCATGGTCACATTCTGATCGAACCCGACGAATGCCAAAATGAGACCGCTCAACAGCCCGGCAAAAGCAGCACCAAACTTCACCATCCACCAGTAGATGGCACCAAAGAGACCTTCACGTCGTTCATGTGTCTCCAGTTCATCCAAATCACAGATATCGGCAGTCATAGACATCATGATGGTAAATAAGCCGCCGATGCCAAACACAAATAGCGGTATTGGAAGGAACATTAGGTAGGGGTTTTCGGGAGAGAAGCTCCACCAGAACATGGCATAGCCTGCGAGCGACATGCTTTGAGTGATTAAGAAGGTACGGTGCTTTCCCAGTGTCTGCGCCATACGGTTGACGATGGGTATGACCAGAAAGCAGGTGCAGAGGGCGGACACACTACCGAACATTGCTGGCCAGACACCGGCTGCGACCGGGTCACCGTTATTCATGTAGTAGACGATGATGAAAAATGCAAAGCCTGCGACGCAGTTGTAGGCGTTAAAAATAAAGAAGGTCGCCGTGCAGATGCGCTGAAATGGCTTGTTTTTGAGGGTAATGCCAATACCCCTGAAAAGCTCTGCGAAGGTTTGCGCTAGCGTTTTACCGTCTGACTTCGGCTCAGCACTACTGGTGTCTTCAGAGTCACAGAAAATGGCGGGTACCATTGCCAGTAACATGCAGATGAGCCCCACATAGATTGATACGGTTCTAGCGCCCTCGGTTGCAGACGCAAACCACTCCGGGTCATAAAGGACAACCCAGCCCCAAGGTGCAATGACCCAGGCCCATTGACCTATCCACTGCGCCACGGCCATTAAGCGCGTGCGCTCATGGTAGTCGTCGCTCATTTCATAGCCCATGGCGACGTAGGGAACGCTAAAGATGGTCATCCCCAGGAAAAATACAACCGACCAGCCTAAGAAGTACCAAAAATTGTAGGTGATGCTGTTATCTTCAGAGAGCTGCCACATGGCGATATAGGACAGGCCTGCGACCACTGCCCCTATAAAAACAAACGGGCGGCGTTTGCCCCACCGAGACTCCGTTCGATCCGAGATGTACCCCATGAGCGGATCCGTTAGCGCATCCACCAGCTTGGGCAGGAAGAAGATGAGGCCCCACATCAAAGGACTCATGCCCAGACTTTCCACGAGAATTACCATGAAGATGCCGAGAGCGGCTGGAAACATCTGATTTGCCAGCATACCGATGCCAAATGCCACCTTTTGCGACATTGGGATTTTCGATGTCCGCGGCGTGTCTGATATCAAATCGGATGATTGGGTGAGAGTGCTAGTTGTCATGCTGCGCTTCTTCTGAACAAATTGAAGAACCCCGTGCGTTTCTGAGGCTCGGGCTTAATAAGAAAAGGAATATTGGCAACGGCGCTGCTGTCATGCGGAGTGTCTATCTGACAGAAGAGCCGGTACTCGCCAGGCTCGGATAGTTGGAAATTAAATTGTCGATTCTGTGTTCCGATGACCGCTTTAATCGTTGGCGGGGTGGGCTCAAAGTCGCCACCATCGCTTTGAAGCGCGGTTGGGACTTCCTCACGCACACGCCAAGAGATCAGGTGATCATCACTCTCAGTCGCATGGACCTCAGCGTGGAATATCTGATTGACAGTCCCTTGGATGCTTGTGGGTGCTTCTTTCTCGTTGAGGCGCAGCGATTCAATCTGTGGGGCTTGATAGGGGGGGCAGTCACCGGTCCATGCCTTCTGCATGACATCCACAGCCGCCGTGCGCTCACCTGTCTCCAAGAACATGCCATACCAGGTGGGTGTTCGCTCCTGTTTTTGTCCCCATAAGAAGATGTAGGCACCTAAACAGCGCTTGCTGTCGGCCAAAATAATCTCTTTATAGCGACGGGCGATGTCGTTTGCCTTCTTAGTGCTTGAGGGCTCAAAAGGTCGACCCCAGTCTGTCTCCGGACTTTCCCAATGTCCTGTTGGACCCCATTCGGTAACTTGATAGGGGCCGTCGTATCCCACCTTCTCGAGAATTGCTGGTAGACGGTCTATCTCGCCGTAGATTTGGAACGATAAAAAGTCGAGAGAGGGCGCCCGCTGTGCAATAGCGGTCACGGTGGGTTCATCGATTCCCGCGAGCATGGTCGTGACAGGGTGATCAGGGTCGACCTGCTTGATGCGAACCGCCAGATCCTCCATTGCATCCCAAACGCCTTTATTTTTCGCGCGCAAATTCAGCTCGTTGCCCAGCCCCCACATGAGCAGCGCCGGATGATCTTTCAGCCGAATCACATCCTGCATCATTACCTCATTTTGAGCGATGACTGCGGCTCGATCCGAGTAATCAAATCCATGCCGCTCGCGCGCAATGTCGAGTCCCATGCAGACCTTTAAGCCCAGCGCCTCTGCTTCATCCAGAATATCGATTGCATCGCGCTCGCCATTGGCTACGCGCCAGGTTCGAAAGGCGTTTCCGCCGGCTTCTGCCAATGATTTCAGGTGCCCGAACTCCAGCCCTGCTCCTTTGATAAAGAAGGGCTCTCCGTCAATGGCTAGTTGATAGCCATCTGCCTTATCACCGAGGAGTTGTACCTTTGCCATGGTTGTTCGTATGTAACTCTTTTATTGAGATTTTTTACCTCTTTCAGCATATCAACCGGCTGAAAAGCGGATAGAGCAAAGCAGGCAAACTGGGACTGAGATGAGACTAATGGGGAAGCCTCCAGCACAATGTGACGACTGTTGTAGAAAGCCTTAAATACTGACCTAGGGTTTAATTTACCTATGTTGGTTAATACGTGGCGTAAGCTCTGTTTTAACGAGGAGCGGTATCAGAAGTTAAAGAATGAATTTAGGGTGATAAAATTTGGAAAATCGTTACCGAACGCGTATACCTTGTATCGCTGATTACAACCGAGATGTAGATACACGAAATAACAATTATTCATCTGGGTATGTGTCGATTTTGGGGGGATAAGATGCAGATAGCTCGAGCTCCAAACGCTTTGCGCCTGGAAGCTGGTACTGCAGCGAGTGAGGGGAATATTCTCTGGTTACTGACCACCCTTTTGGCAGTCATCCTTGTGTGTTTGCCGCCAGTGGAGTTTGGCTTACTCTACTTCGTATTCCATGAAGTGCCACTTTTCGTAACGTGGTCTCTGTTGGGTTGTCGCCGTTCGGTAATTAGTAGTCTCGTCACGATTATTGCAGCTTACCTATCGTGGGGAGCAAACAGCCCGGTGGACTGGGGCGCTACGGTAATTATCTCGCCCATTGTTTTACTTAGCATGGAGCTATTGAAGAGGCTCTTCGATACCAAAGGTGTAGCCTGGTTAGCGATTTCAGCTTGGTTACTCGCGGGTTCGCCTCTCGTTTTTTGCTTCTTGCTCATTATGACAGATGGTAATTGGGCAGCCTCGTTCACTTCGATTTCATACTTATTGATTTCGGGCGCTTCTTCGGGCGTGTTTGCCACGTTACTGATTTCATTTTTGCAAAGCGAAAAATTGCAATCTAGCGGCTGGATCGACCTTCCAGCTAATGATGAACCGCTGGATTTACCTCAAATTCTTGAATCTATTTTGGTTGTGGTTGCTTATCTTCCACTGGTGCTACTCGTTTACTACACCTCAAAAAGCTACCTTGATCAGACCTATGATCAGATCAATGCTATCGCGGAGTCGCGATTTGAGTTGGTGATCTCGGGTGTTGATATCGAACAGTTAGGTATGGGTCGGGTCGAGCTTGCCAGTGAATCCTTATTTTCAGCGTGGTTAGAAGAAAAAGGAAGAATTGTCCACGAGACGGAGTCTTACGCTCATTGGGTCCCTGAAAGTTTGGATCAGTTCAAAGATCGTCGCTATAAGAAACTTAGCGAGTACGCGACTGGAGTGGTATCTGTCGCATTTCCGCTCAAGGGTCCCTCCGACACTGCAGATAAAGCCGCGGTAGCGGCGCAAATTTTTTATTTTGACGCGTCTTTTTGGGATTATTTTCAGAGTCGATACCAATACCTCGCTGGGTGGTACGTAGGCATCGCTCGCTGGGTGGTACGTAGGCATCGTATTGGTACTCTGGATTTCCGCTTTGATGATAAGGATCATCTTAAAGCGCTCGTTAGTACCGCTTAGAGACATCTCTGAGAATGTTCGGGTCTTCAGAGTGGGCGATGACATTATGCCGGACTTCTTTCCATCTGAAAGTCGTCAGATCAACTCATCAGAAATGGTCGATATCTCCACTGGGGTTCGACGCTTGCAACGACGAGTCAACGAAGATCTCGCCGAAATGGAAGCGATGAACAAACGCGTTCTTGCTGCCTCAGATGCAAAAAGCAAGTTTCTAGCCAGCATGTCTCATGATATGCGAACCCCCTTGACCACGATTATTGGCTTCTCTGATTTATTAAATTGTGATGCTGGAACTGCGGAAGAGCGAAAGCACTGGGCAGAGTCTATCTCCAAGAGTTCGCATTACATGAAGGAGATGGTTGGAAATGTGTTGGACATGGCCACTTTTGAGGCGGGGCAGCTTGAAAACAAACCAAGCTCAGTCAGTATTTTCTCTTGGGTAAGGGATACGGTTGATTTACTTCAATTCAGAGCAGACCAGGCGGGCCTCACGCTTACTCATGAAATTGAGGATGCCGTAAGTGAGACCCTAGAATTTGATGCACCGAAGCTTCGTGACGCCCTCGTAAACCTTATTGGGAACGCGATCAAATATACGCCCGAGGGTTCCGTCAGTTTGAAGATAAGTCAGCTGATTGAACCCGGGAACGACATCTACCTAAGGGCAAGTATTACCGATACCGGAATTGGTATCGCCCCAGAAAACTTAGATAAGGTTTTCGAGCCTTTCACCCGCGTAGAAAGTCAGGAGGGCGTTGAAATGGTTGAAGGCGCGGGCTTAGGGTTGGCAGTGGTGCGCTCATTGGTGGAGGCAATCAATGGCGACATTCAGATCGACTCTGAACTTGGTTTGGGAACGACAGTGACCGTCACCATTCCCGTCGCCTCAGAGGATCAGAGAGTTCAAGACAAGGTAGTGACTCCCTCAGGTCTTGTAAGCGAACAGAACGAACCACTTTCGGGGCTCTCTATTCTGGTGTGTGAGGACAGTGACACAGTCATGGCGTTAGTGAAGTTTATTCTTGAACGCGACGGTGCTCATGTAGATTGTGCAGAGAACGGACAAATAGGGCACGAACTTTTTGTCCAAGCATCGCAATTGGATTCGCCCTATGACATTGTGATTACCGACATGCAGATGCCAATAATGACGGGCTACGAACTCGCGACCGCCATTCGATCAAATTCCGACACACCAGTTTTGGCCCTCACTGCATTTGCGCAAGAGGAAGACGAGGTCAAATGTCTCAATGCGGGTTGTTCGGGGTATCTGACAAAGCCAATCGACATCACAAGCTTTATCGGCATAGTCGCTTCGTTTGTTCGCGAACATTAGGCGTCTGACTCTTACCCTCGCTAGCTTTTTTCTTTGAAGAATGCTTTGAAGAATGCTTCTGCAAGCTCGTACGTTAAGTCATCCAGCTAGCAAATCTTGTGACAGCATGCCTTTGCGTTGAAGCTTGTCATTACACATCCCGGCACGTTGGTGTGTGCCTGTAAAAGTGAAAAGAGAGTTTATTCTGAGCGCACGGTGTATTGCTTTGTTATCCGTCCGCGCCGGCTGTCCGCTGTGAATAAGGGCTCGTGGAGGATCTCGTTGGTGTAGTCCTCAGCTTGGTCTAGATAGTGCGGTGACGCTGGGTCGGTCATGTCATTTCCATATTGATGCGTGCCGAGTACTTTTTGCTCACCATCAGGCATCCATCGGATGAAGTAGTAGAGTCCATCCCCAGCAACTGCCGTCAGATGGTCGTCTCCATCAAGCCGTCGAGAATAGATCGCGCGCAACGTGTCAGGACCTCCGGCAACTGGCCAGTGTGTCCCATCTCTACCATGTCGATTGACATCACCCCAGCGCGGATCAAGACGACCGCCAATCTCTAAGGTTTGATCAATACAACCGTCAAGAATTGCTTGTGCGTCGGGATTGCTGGTGCCGCCGCTCTCAGCTTGCCACTCGGCTGCAAGGACGCAGACACCGAGTGCAGCGCCGCGATTTTCTTTGTCAGTCCCAAGATCCCAGCTCTCAAGAATCTCGATTGCACGGGTGACCGTGTCGCTCGACCTTGGGAGTGCGGTGACTTCCTTTAAAAACGTGATGCCTCTGTAGTTCACCGAATAGCGGTTGTCGTGCTTTAGCTGCCAAGCCTCGTCGAAGGAGATCTGCTCAAAGTCAGCAAACAGTTCGAGGCCGCGAGTTGCACGGTTAGTCATTCGTGTCTGCCATCCGCCGTTAGCAGGTACTGCATTTGGCTGCGGATTGTTCTGTGGCTCGGTGACATTGAAAGGCGTCTGGTTGGCGCTGTGCACAAAGCCAGACTCGGGATTGGTCACTTGAGGAAGCGCTGAGGTGGGGTGGTAACGCTGCCAGATGAGATCTGAGCGATCACCTGGCAGGTATTGCTGCCAATTCCAGCCCGCGGCCCTCACCGGTAGCTGGGCGTTGTGGATGAAGTGAATGTCGCCGTGTCGATTGGCATAAACAAAATTGAAGCTCTGTATATGATTGAGTGCGACCGCCGCGCTCCATTCCTCGAAGTTCTTGGCTTTGTTCATCGCCAACCATTGCTCAACCTGCTTCATCTCATCGATGCCAGCATAGCGAATGGCATATACACCATGCTCGGTTCTCAAGGCAGGGCCATGCACTGATCGGAGTACTTCCCGTTTGACCGACCAGGGAATAAAGCCCCAGAGTTTTAATTTAAGCTTTACCTCGCCCACCTCGAGATCACGCCACTCATCGTCGAGACGGTATTGGTTGGGGTTGTCGGGGTTCATCTCGAGCACATAAATGTCCACGAGATCAGGTTTGTTTACCGTCGCGCCCCATCCGTGTTCTTTCGTAAAACCGACGCCCATGGTCGGTGCGCCCGGAAACAGGCCACCCATGACATTGAGTCCTTCGCCTGACTCAATATGCGCCTCGTACCAGGCGACCGGTCCTGTCAATGGCTGGTGGGAATTAATAATGAGGTAGGTTGATCCGTCCTCGGTTCGTGAAGGTGCAATCGCCGTCGCATTGGAGCCAATAGGGTCTTTAGGCTTGGGGTTGTAGGGCGCTTTGCTGACCGTGTTAGGCCGCTCGTCGCCAAAGAGTTCGAGCACGGGGCCGTCAAAACCGTAAAACAGCGGGTGCCTCAGCATGTGCCCCGCAATAATGTCCTTGCCCGTTATCGGCAATAGCTCAGGATGCTTCACTTCGGACGGGTTATCTCGAGTAAAGGCATTAAAGCCTTCAGCGAACGCCTCGACATAACGGCGAATTTCGGGCGACAAGACCCGCTCGTAGTCGCGATCAAGCGTTCCCCACAAGTCTAGCCACTTCACCAGATAGTCAGACTGCGCGCCCTCCTGACCCTCGTAGAGCCCTGCTGTGCCCCGGAAAAAGGGCAGGCTACCTTCCATAATCGGCCATGAATCCTCTGCCTGGGCATAGGCCAGACCGAATGCGGCATCGGCATCTGTCTCGCCGTAAACATGCGGAACGCCGTACTGATCTCGCTCAATACTGGCTTCGTGAGTCGCGCCGACAGCATGTTGTCCCCAGGCCAGCAAGCAGATGAGGACTGTGAAGGCCGTGACGATAGCGATAACCGAAGTGGAGTGTGGTGTGAAGGTGCGTGTATGCATCGTTATTGTTCCGTGCCGTATCGGGGATTTGGCTCCAGCGGGCCACGCGAGGTGTTATCCCACAATTTGCTGACGCTGTGTACCAGTGATAAGTATTCCTCATTTGCGCGCACCAAACGGCTTTGTCGAGGTTGTGACGTGGGGATTGCACACAGACGGGGTTATACTCATCCGATGGATCTTATTGCCCTAGCCGTACCGTTTTTCCTGCTTTCTATTGCCATCGAGTGGTCATGGGGACGCTGGTGTGGGCGAGACACGTACCGGCTGACGGATGCGGTGAGTAGTTTGACGCTGGGTGGACTGTCGCAGGCGCGTCGATTCGTTGCGCTCGGCGTGGGTGGTGCTGTCTACGCATGGCTGGCGTCGGCAACACCTTTTACAACATGGACGACTGAGGGCTGGCAAGCCTGGTTGATCGCTTTTGTGCTCTACGACCTTTGCTACTATTGCTCGCATCGAGCGGGGCACGAGGTGAAGCTTTTTTGGGCTGCGCACGTGGTTCATCACCAAAGCGAGGACTACAACCTTTCGACTGCGCTTCGTCAGACAAGCTCCGGTTTCCTCTTTGGTTGGATTTTTTACACGCCGTTGTTCTTTATCGGCGTCCCGGCGGAGATGATGGTGACGGTGGGCGCACTCAATCTGATTTACCAGTTTTGGGTGCATATTTACCAGTTTTGGGTGCATACCGAGCACGTTGGCGAGCTTGGTTGGTTCGAATACGTTTTTGTCTCTCCATCAAATCATCGCGTGCATCATGCGAGGAACGCTTGCTACCTAGACCGCAATTACGGCGGCGTATTCATCGTTTGGGACCGATTGTTTGGTTCCTATCAACGCGAGTTACCTTCTGAGCCTTGCGTGTATGGCATCACTAAGCCGATACGATCTTGGTCTCCTCTGGAAGCGTGGCTTCACGTCTACCGAGATATGGTGAGTGACATGTGGCGAACACGGAGTTGGTCTGATCGACTGCGGGTCCCTTTCTCGCACCCCGCTTGGCAGCCCTCAGACCTAGTAGCAGCAGCGGAACCGGTCACCGGCGAACCCTTCGAAAAGTATGATCCGCAGGTGTCTCGAGTTCGGAAGACGAGCGGGACCATCAATTTGATCTTAATAACGTTGCTGTTGGTGGCAGCACAGCAAAGCCAACTTGTACAAGGCTACGAAGCCTATGCGTGGGGAATGATGCTGTGGCTAGGTGTTTCAAATGCGGCTTTGCTGAGCAATTATGACTCTGCCTGGTTCAGACTGCAGGACGTATTGAAGCTACTTGTCCTTTGTGCGCTGGCCGCACAGCTGTCGACGGCAACGGCGCTCGTGGTTATCCCTTTAGCCCTGATCGGAACGCTCTGGCAGTGGTTCGAGAGAGAGCAAGAGGTGGCGCGCGCCACCTCGTAGGTCCGTTCTTACAGAGTACCAATATACGCTGCGATATTGCCGATGTCGTCGTCGGTCATTGGCTTGGCAACCGGCCACATCATCGCTGACTGAGCACCACGTGGCTCGCCTGCACGGTAGCCGGTCAGCTTGTCTGCAATATCACTAACAGCTTGGCCTGCGAGCTCGGGCCCAATACCACCTTCACCATTACCGCCGTGACAGGCGATGCACTGGCCATAGTAAGTCTCGCCGAGCGCTTCGGGTGAAGCCGCGGCTAGCGCTTCCTGTTTTACGCGCTCAATATCGGCAATGCTTCCGCCATTGTCTGCCTTCCATGCTTCATAGCACTCGCCAACACAGACGTTACGGTTACCAGTCCAAGACTCGTCATTATTTGTCGTGCCGAACCAGATAATGACGGTAACAGCGATCGTGAAAGCTGCGACGATGACATTCGTATTCATTGATTTCCCCCGGGTAAAAACGCTGACTCTTCGGTCGGCGCGAATGATAAGGGGTTTATTGCGTTGATGTAAGTGGCTCTGCAGTTGACGAGGAATTTTTCCGTTTTAATGGTAAATTGATATGCAAATTGAGGTATTGGGAGATTTTTGATGCGCTTCTTATCCTTGAGCACGGTCGCCGGCATTTTGTTGGGCTTCGGGCTTTTTGCTTACGCTGTGGTATCCGGCACCAGCAATTATATTATTTTCTGGAGTGCGAGCAGCTTGTTTCTGGTCTTGGGTGGGACCCTGGCCGCGACCATGATTTCTTACGAAGGTCGCTATGTGTGGAAGGCACTCGCTGAGTTGCTTCGGGTCGTAGTGCCCACTCAAATCAACGCCAAGGTACTTTACGCAGAGGTAGAACAAATCATTGCTTGGGGGAAAGTAGGCTCGCGTGATGGGGTGCCCGGCTTAGAGAAAGAATTCAAAAAAATCGATACGACGAAGGATTCCTTTTTGCACCACTGCATTCAGCTGACGTTAGCGGGATATGATGCTGAAAATATGAGGGGCAAACTCGAGACCTTCATGGCCAAGTCGTACGAGCGCAATATGGTAAAGGCGACCATTCTTAACACCATGGCAAACATTGCCCCGGGTTTTGGGATGATTGGTACTTTGGTGGGTCTCATCATCATGCTGTCTGAATTGGATGGCGGCGCAGGCAATTTGGGCGAAGGCCTCGCACTCGCACTCATCACAACCCTCTATGGGGTTATCTTGGCACAGCTCGTTTTCAAGCCGGCGTCGAGGCGATCAGAGCAAAAAGAGCAGATTATTCGATTTAAAAATCAACTGACAACTGATGCGTTTTTGTTGTTACTTAATCGCGCGAACTCGCTAGAGATTCAGGATCATCTCAATAGCTTCTTGGACCCAGCGGTCCATTTTGATAGCGCAAAGAATAACGCGTGAGTCCTTCGAGCAAGCGCTATGAGTGACGATTCCGAAAAAATTTATGATTCCGATCCGTCGGAAGATACAAGCTGGATGCTGACGTACGGCGACATCATTACGCTATTGATGATTTTCTTCGTGCTGATGTACTCCTCGTCAAAATTGAGTGAAGAAAAGTTCGATAAGGTGGCTCAGAGCATTAACGAGTCCCTCAACCGACCGGGACCCGACCCCAAAAGTGAGGTGACGGAGGTTGCTGAAGTGCCTCCACTCGAGAGTGCTCAAGAGCTGCTGGATGAGATGATAAGCGCTCGGAATTTAGAGTCCGAGATGACCACGTCCATGACGCCCTCTGGGCTAATTGTAGAACTGTCCAGTGGTTCTTTCTTTGAATCGGGTTCGGCCGTCATCAAAGAGTCAATGGTCACCACCCTTATTGATCTGAGCGAAATTATTCAGGACTTTCCGACGGACGATTATCGGGTCGATGTGGAGGGACATACAGATAATGTGCCTATCAGTACCGCGCAGTTTCCGTCTAACTGGGAGCTGTCTGCCTTGAGAGCAATTAACGTTGCTCATATTTTTGAGGACACTGGGATACCACGTGATCGCATTGCCGCAATTGCCTATGCCGACACAAAGCCAAAGAAACCCAATACCGATGAAATGGGTGTCAACATTGCAGAGAACCAAGCGGAAAACAGACGCGTGGTTGTGTTTGTCACTGACTTAAAGGGCATGTAAGGCGCGGCATTTGGCGATGGAGTGTGTGATGTACTGGTCTCGTGCGTTGCACCGGTTGTGTTACCTTCATGCATCAAGCGTATTTAGATACCTATAACCCAGGGCTGGGCGCCGGACTTATCGTCCAGGTTCATTTGGGAACGCCGTGGTAACCCACCGCGTTTATGCTCATACTCTGCGACCTTTCTCGCTAGCCGTATTCAAAACTCGGAGGAATCGAGTACCGTGAAAGCTGCTTACACCGGGCAAATAAAAGTCCGTTTTGCCGATACAGATGCTAATGGACACACTTACTTCGGGAGCTACCTGGTGCTCGCGGATGAGGTGGTGTCTGAGTACCTCGAGCAGGTTGGCTGGGATGCGGGTCCTGACGGTGATTTTCTGACCTTCACTGCCAATGCCAACATAGATTTTGTCGGTGAGTGCCTGGCGTGGGACATTTTGGATGTGTCCTGCAGTTTCACTAGACTGGGTAATTCTAGCTGCACTTTAGAGTTTGAAATGCTGAACACGACCACCAATGAAATTGCCACTCGCGGCAGTTTTGTCTACGTCTTCGTCGATAAGGAGACGCGTAAAAGTCGATCTATCCCTCAGCAGGTCAGAGACTCCATCATTGCAGCGCAACCTGAATTAGCTGGCTGATAGAAGCGCATGAACGAGACGGTAAATCCACTCGGCAATCCCCAAGGTAAAGGGCTTGTCATGGTGCTCCAGCAGATGGCTGCCGCCGCGCCCGCGGAGATTCGTTCAAAATCTGCGGATGAGGCGCTGCTGGACTACTGGTGCTCGAGTCTTGTCCTATCGGCAGCCTTTAAGTTTCGCGTAGCGCCTGATAACACGTATTACCTATATCGCGCGGAAGGCGAGTGGCAGTTATCGCTTATCGCTGGACTACTGGTGCTCGAGTCTTGTCCTATCGGCAGCCTTTAAGTTTCGCGTAGCGCCTGATAACACGTATTACCTATATCGCGCGGAAGGCGAGTGGCAGTTATCGCTTATCTCACCTGAGGAGTGGGGTAGACGCTTGCCCGGTGATTATGTGGCCGAGTGCCAGCTCAGCCGGGATATGACCTGGAAGCTTCGTTTTGATTCTGATCTTAGCCTGTCGGTGAGAGATGCGCTGGTTATGTTTCTTGAAGGATTCCAGGAGCAGGCGGCCCGGTCGAAAAGCTTTGACGAGTTGCTACCTGACTATGTGGAAAGTCTTCCGTATCAGCAGCGCGTACTGGCCTCTGCGCTTAAGCGGTCACTTAAGCACTCATTGCGCCTTGCTGGCGATAATGGCGTCGGACTGTTAGCGGCGGTAGTCGAGCGGCGGCTCTCTATCTCCTAAGAGCGCTTCGTACTGGAAGTT
>Ga0181573_10000349_pt1 | contig 48520 bp, 26 predicted proteins | sample 101ome_25_FD_148643 | JGI IMG/M metagenome (GOLD analysis project Ga0181573, IMG submission 148643) | Coastal salt marsh microbial communities from the Groves Creek Marsh, Skidaway Island, Georgia - 101409BT metaG (spades assembly) | ecosystem: Environmental > Aquatic > Marine > Intertidal zone...
CGAGGACGACGAGGATTCCGACGACGAGGACTCGGAAGACGACGAAAAGGGTGCGGTCGACGAGGATATCGGCTTTGACTGGGACGACGACAAGAATGCCATGGACGAGGAGGATGAGGAGGAGGACGCCGACGAGGGACCAAAGTCCAAATCAAAGTCCAAGCGCGAACGAGCGAAGGAGAAAGTCGCCAAGGAGCTTGAGCTCCACCGCAAGGAGCAGGCTCTCAGGGACAAGGCTGACGCCGCACCGGAGACCGCGCAGGACTTCGAGAAGCTCATCATGTCCTCCCCGAGGTCCTCATACGTCTGGCTCAGGTACATGGCGTTTCAGATGTCCGTGGGTGCGTACGATGAGGCGAGGTCGGTGGCGGAACGCGCGCTCAAGGCCATCCCGGCGGATGACGAGGACGAGCGCATGAACGTGTGGGTGGCGTACCTGAACCTCGAGAACCTCCACGGCAAACCATCGCCGAGGGAGGCGCTTCTCAAGCTGTTCGACCGCGCCACCAAGGTTGCAAACCCGAAGAAGCTGCACCTTACCCTCGCCGGCATCTACGAGCGATCCGGGCAGGACGACATGTCTGCCCAGACGCTCAAGACAGCCACGAGGAGGTTCGGCCAGTCCGCCAAGGTGTGGCTCGCACACATTCGCGCTCAGATCCTCCACGTTGGCGACAAGAATGCAGATCCGGAGAGCGTCCGCAAGGCGCTCGACCGCGCCACCCAATCACTGCCGAAGCGCAAGCACGTCAAGGTGCTGGTGCAGACTGCGCTGATTGAGATTCGGGAGGGGTCGGTTGAGCGCGGTCGGACCATGTTCGAGTCGATCCTGAGGAACTATCCCAAGCGCACCGATATTTGGAGCACCTACATCGACCAGGAGATCAAGCAGGGCGATCCTGACCGCACCAGGTCTCTGCTGGAGCGAGCTACGCACCTGGACCTCAACCCCAAGAGCATGAAGTTTTTGTTCAAGCGGTACCTCAACTTTGAGAGGGAGGTTGGGGACAAGCAACGCATCGCGCACGTGAAGCAGCGCGCGATGGACTACGTCGCGCAAAAGTTCGGTTGATGAGAGGAGACGACAATTGCATAGAGTTACTTGAAAATCACACGACCACATTAGTTAGACACAACACGTACTAGCAGTGGCCAGGACGAGGCAGAGAGCTCGGTGGTTTTCCCCATCACACCAAGGCAGAGTTTCTTGGCCCGAGCAACACATAGTCGGGGGCGCCGCGCGGGTTGGGGCCATGGCGTCGGGGGACGCGGGAGATGGCGTCACTCCCGACGTCTCTTTTGCAACGTTTCATCGTTCGGCAACGCCTCTCGTTTCCGATGATGCAGCCGTCGAGGACACCGTCAGCCACCTGGCCGCGGTTGCCGCCTCGATCGCGTCCATGGACGCCCCGATGATCGAGCGCTCCCTAGACTTCATCCTCTTTCCGGTGACTGCCGTGATGCGCAGAGAAACTGAACCGAAGGGGGACACCGCTACGAACCCAAAAGCCCAGGCGCGCAGGATCAAGACCCTGGAGGAGTCACTCAAGTGCATTTCCACGGTGTTGCGGCGGTTGGAGCCCGGGTGCGGCAAACCAGATTTCATCGCGGATCTCTTCTGCGACGTCGTGGCGGTGCTCGCCCGCGCGGGGTCAGACCCTTCGCTCGATCCGTCCCGGTCGTCCGACCTGGAGGACCTTCGATTCGCCGCGGTGACGTGCGCGAGCGAGGTGCTGCGACTGGTGCGGCCCGACACCGAGCACGCGGTCGCGCTCACCGCTGACAGGAACCTTCCAGCAGTCGGATACGCGGTGTCGCTCCTCGTGCAGACGGCGCACCTCGAGGCGGCAGCCGGCGCGAGGGGAAGCAAGGTTGCGCGCGCCGCGTCCCTTCGGACGCTTCGCGACCTGGTGATGAACACGGCGGATCCCGACGTGTGGTCTTTCTTCCTCCCCGGAATCGTGTCGGGCCTCGCGAAGGCACTCCACGCGTCGAGCGGGTTGAGGTCCGGCGAAGGCAGCGGACCCGCATCCGCCGCCGACGACTCAGCCTCGACGGAGGCGGCGATCGAGGCTCTCGCGGCGATCGTGACGTGCGTGCTCGACGATGGCGTCAACGTGGGTATCAAGCGACGGGACGAGGACGGCGGGGACGTGCGGGAGAGGTTAAGGAGGATGATGTCGGGGCGAACAGCCTCAAACGGAGACGAAAAGGACGACGCCGGGGACAAAGACGAAAAGGATGACGACGTCCGAGGCCCTCCGCCGACGGGCGCGGACGCGACCGAGGCTGCCGCCCGACTCAAGACGAAACGCACCGCGCGGTGGCTGAGGGAAACGGCGCCGAGGGTCGAGCGCGTGCTCGCCGCGGCGTTGACCCCCGCGTGCGCGCATCGCAAACCGTCCGTGCGGCGCGCCAGCTGTGCCGCGGCGACGGCGGTGATGCGGTTGTGCGCGGATACCCTCCGCGGCGCGAAGAGGACGCTGTTGGAGTGCGCGTTGGTCGCTCGCGGTGATCCGTGGGATTCTGTGTCGGCCCCCGCCGCGCTCGCCTTGGACGGTCTTCGACGCGACGGGTACGTGGACGATGACGCTTTGGACGAGGTGATCCTCGACGCCCTCTCTCGGCTGCCGGGGTCGGTTCGCGGGGGCGGGGCGGGGTGGGGCGGGGGCGACGGGGGCATCGCGTGCGCGCGGATGGCGATCGCGGCCATGGCCACGGCGGGGTCGCAGCGCGTGTCCGACATGTTTCTGACGAGATACGCCGTTCGTTCCGGAGCGTGCGCGGGTCTGGCGCAGTGCTTCGCCGTGAGCGCGGATTTGGCGTCGGTCGGTCGGAGCAACGAACTTCGCGCCCTGGGTCAGCTCAGCGGGAAGGAGAACGGGGGACCGAACGAGGAAGACGGCGGGTCATCGTCGGTGATCGAAGGTGTCGACGCGGGCGCACCCGCGCGGACGACGATGAACGTGCCCGTGCTACCCAGGCACCCGCCGCGAATGCTTCACCTCTCGGACCCGGACCGCTACTCTGCCATCGCCGCCGTGGCGCGGGCGATGGGTCGACACTGCGTCGCGGCTCACAACGGAGCGCTCGCCGCGCTCGTCGACGCGCACCTCGACGCGCTGAGGGACTCGCTGGAGGATGGGAGATCCGACTCCCACGACGCCGGTTCCCTGTGGCAAAGGAGCGCGTGTGCTCACGTCGTCGTGCTCAACGAGACGATCCGCGGCGCGGGCGAAGTTGAGCCGAAGAGAAAAGCCGAGACGTCCGAGACTGTCGCCGCGTCGCGCGGAGTCCTCCAGGAGTACCTGAGCCGCGAGGTGTGGGACCTTCCCACGTCTTTCGACGATATCCCTTTCGACGATATTTCACTCGCGCGCACCGGATATTACACCCTCGCGACGCTGCGGGACAACGCGCTCCTGACGTGCCTCGCCGCCGAGGGCGTCGGCGTCATCGCGCAGGCGTGCGGCGCCGACTTTGTGCGTCGGGGCGCTTTCCTGCCCCAGGCGCTGTGCCCGCTGCTGCAGAAACTCGGCGACCCCGCCGCGACCGTGAGCGACACGGCCGGGGACGTTCTCGCCGCGATCGCCGAGGTGGGGGGGTTCGTCCACCCCCCCGAGAGCGACGGCGGGAACAACCGGGTTTCCCGCGAGGGCCCGGTTTCCCGCCTGGTCGCCGCCAATGCCGATTACGTCGTGGACATGTTGTCGCGGCACCTGCGACATCTGGACGACCACCCGGGCGCGGCGCGTTTCTTCGCCGCCGTGCTCGGCCGGCACACGGGCGCGGCGAGGAGGACCCTGCCTCTGTTGCACGAGCCCGTGCGCCGCGCGCTGGACTCGATGGGAATCAACGCCCGTCGGAAAAACTGGCGACACGCCGGGACGTTCCTCGGGTGCCTGAGGGAGGTGAGCGACGCCACCGAGGCTGAGGCGCGTACACTTCTGGAGGCTGCGAACAAAGCGGTGGATGTTATCCGACCCTTGCACGATCTCATCGAGGAGATGGAACGTGTGCGCAGCGAACACTTCGACGACGAGGACACCGAGGAGGAAGGAGCAGCGGCGGCGGCCCAGATGGAGGCGTCCATGCGCGGGGTCATCGACGCATCGGCGCACTCTGACCGGGCCAAATCGGTGGATATACCCGCGATAATCGTCGAATGGAACCGGCGCGTGCGTCACGAGTCGTCCTTGTCCAGGCTCGTCGACGGCGTTCTCTCATCTGCGGCTCCGCTGCTCGAGTCCACGGATCCAAGGGTGAGACTCGCAGCCGCGGAGGTTTGCTCGGCGAGTCTCGGGGCCATCGCCGCGTGTGACGCGTGCTCTGCGCCGGAGACGGCGGTATACGATACCGTGAAGAGGTTACACCCGCATGATGTGCCGCAGACGCACGGAGATAACGAGAGACCCGTGCGTTTGCTCCCGCGTGTGCATCAGCTGTGGCCCCACCTCATGATGAGCCTGGGGCACCGGCTCGGCCCGGATATCCTTCCGGAGCCATTCAAAGCATCACTCGAGCTGCTGCGCCGGTGCGCGGAGGTGAGCGGCGGAGACTTCATAGCACGCAGAATGTCGACCGACGCGTGGCCCCAGCTGGCGCGCGTGTTGAAGGTTGGGGTGAAGCACGCCGACTCGGAGTCGCTCGTGAAGCGCATGGAGACGTTGTACCTGGGCGCCGATGGGGACACGTTCTTCGACGACGTGAGACCCGACGTTGACGAGGACGGACTCGGGGGTGGTAAGCGTGGAAGGGAGACCGCCAGCAGCGCGCCTCAGAAGACGGAGACGGTTCGACGCGCCATCATGAAGACGTTGGCGGATATCGGCGCGAGCGAGCGGTCGAGGATGGCGCTCCGAGATGTCGCGGCGGCGGCGGTGAGCGTCGTGGCGCCGTTCGCCGTCACCTCCGGGAGCGACGGGAAGTCTTCGCCGGGTCCCTCCGCGGCGCCGTCGCCGGTGCTGACATCCCTGGCGCGGGATGCGGTGAAGAGCCTGGCAACCGTCGCCCCCGACGCGGTGTGGACGGCGCTGGCCGTGAACGCGACTGGCCACTCGGGGGCTCCGACCCCGGCGGCACCGCGGTGGACGGGGCGTCTCGGGGCGGGGCTGCCGACGCTTCCAAGTTTCCGGGATATCATGCCGGTGCATCGTGCGGGATGTGCGATCACGCGGGAGGAGGCCGAAGCGTGTCTGGACCTGCTGGTGGAGTGTGGGATGGCTATCAGGAGGTAGCGAGGCTTACAGAAAATTGTCCTTGAAAAATCGGTCTAGCTAGGTTTTCCCTGGAAGCCTCATCACTTCCGACATGCGAGCCTGGGGTGAGGCGGAGCATCCGGACGACCGGCCGCGTCGACGGGAACCTCGCGACCGCCCTCCCGCCGCCGCGCGCAACCGCGTGGAGGGCGACGGAGGCGAACCGCCGCGCCGGAGCAGGATCGACCTGAACCATGGTTTCCTCCGGCAGATCCAGAGGAATCAGCGGGATCGCAAAGCGTACCACGAGGCTTGGGAGGAGGCGAGGGAGCAGACCGCGGACGCGAACAAGAGAGAGTATGGCATCGGGATCAACGTGATGAAGGACGGTAAAGAGTGGAAGAAGCCGCAGCAGTGGAGGAGCTTCGAGCGCGAGGGTGGTGCCCGGGAGAGGGACGATCGCGGGCCGGATCGTCGCGACAGGGAACGGAGGCCGCCGCGCGACGACCGCCGGGACGATTCCGACGGCGACGACGATCTTCGCTCGCGACTCACACACGACGAGGTGCACGAGCGTACCGCCGCGGCGCTCAGGTCCGCCGAGTCGAGGCGGGAACCGGCCAAGGCGGAGAAGAAGAAGCCCGAGTCGGCGGACGACGTCGCGGATTTAGCGGAGTGGTGGGGGGAGACGGGTGGGGACAAGGCTCGGTCGGACATACAAGCCGCCAAGCAGAGGGAGGAGAAGAAGATGCCGAAAGATGTGAAGAAACAGACGCAGCAGCGTTCCAAGCCGTCGGCGACCGCGGCGCCGTTCGAGCCGAAGGCCAAGTCGCGGCTCGACGGCTCGGCACCCGCGTTTGTGCCGAAGGAACCGACAAAGGAGCCAGAGGTGGCCAACGGCGGCGGGGCGCTGGACGATTGGTCCGCGTTGGACGAGGAGCTCGAGAAGGCGCTGAACGAGAAGAAGTCGCGCGGGGGACGGCGACGCTGAGTGTAATAATAGGTTGAATCTGTTTACAGTATGTTAGTCGAAGGTGATCTTCTTGGCTTTGACCGACGTATCGATGTCCTTGAAGTGCGCACCGTACAACTTGGACTCCTTCTTCTTCACGTGAGTGCCGAAGGCGGTCAGGGCGGTGGGCACCTCGGCACCCGCCTCCCTGAGCACGTTCGCCAGCTCACCCGCCCTCGCCTTGTCGTGCTGGGTGAAGAACGTGTGCGCAAGTCCTGTCTGCCCCGCGCGACCGGTTCGGCCAATGCGGTGCACGTAATCCTCGGTGGTGAGGGGAAAGGTGTAGTTGATGACGTACTCGACACCCTTGATGTCCAGGCCTCGCGCGGCGACGTCGGTGGCGATCAGAAGCGGGCTGGACCCGTTCTTGAACGCCTCCACGGAAAGCTCGCGGTCCCGCTGCGACATGTCGCCGTGGATGCAAGCCGCCTGCCAGTTTTGCCGCTTCAGGTTCTCGTGCAGCCTCGCGCACTCCTTCTTGTACAGCGCAAACACGAGGGTCCTGGGCACGGGCTTCTTACCCCCGAGGTACTTCTTCAGGACCCTAGCGAGGTGAGCGTCCTTATCGTTGGGCTCCACGACCTCCACCACCTGCGTCACGGAGTGCGACGCCTTGAGACCCTCCGCGCCGATCCTCACCTTGACCGGATTGCACATAAACTCGGCAGCCAGGCCCTGGATGGACGTGGGCCACGTGGCGGAGAACATGACGGTCTGGCGGTCCGCGCGGGTCTTGCCGGCGATCTCCCTGATTTCGGGCTCGAACCCGAGGTCCAACATCCTGTCCGCCTCGTCGAGCACCAGCATCGTCACCTTGTCCAGCTTGACGTCGCCGTCGTTCATGAAGTCGCGCAGCCGGCCCGGCGTGGCGACAATCACCGCGCACCCGCCACCCTGCTGCATCAGCTTCTTCTGCTCCCACTTGGGGGCACCACCGTACACACACACACAACGCACGCCGCACGCGGTGCCCGCGTCCTCGAAGACCCTCGCCGTTTGCTGCGCCAGCTCGCGGGTGGGCGCGAGCACGAGGCACTGCGGCGAGCCCGGCGCGCACTTGGGCTGCGCGAGGATCTGCATGAGCGCGGGGAGACCGAAGGCCATGGTCTTTCCGGAGCCGGTCGCGGCGATGCCCACCATGTCGTGACCGCTCAGGACGATGGGCCACGACTGGGCCTGGATGGGCGACGGCTTCTTGAAGTTGGCCGTGGCGGCGAGGACATCCTTGGAGAAGCCAGCCTCGCTGAACTCGGCGACGGGGGTGAAGTTGGTGCCGTCGGGGGCGGCCTCGAGGGTGATGCCCAGCTCCTCCCTCCTGGCGTCCACCTCCTTCGAGCTGAGCTTGGTGACGGACGCTACGGGGGTGTAGAATTGGCGCTTAAAAGCGGGAGCGGATTTGGCGAGGTCGTGGTCGCCCACGTTGGCGAGCTCGGCGCGCTTCCCGGGAGCGGCGGCGGTCGATTTGACCTTTTTCGCCTCGCCGCCCGCGTCCCCAGCCGCATCGCGGTCTCGCTTGTCCTTCTTGTCCTTCTTGTCCTTCTTTTCCTTCTTGTCCTTCTTGTCCTTCTTTTCCTTCTTTTCCTTCTTCATCTTCTTATCGCCGTCGCCTCCCATGGCTATCGTCGCAAGGAGGTGGTCGTGTCGACGAAATGTGACAGTCGGCGCCGGCGGCTGGTGGTGCGATTGGGAGAAAAACACGCCTGTCACCAAGTGGCAAGTGTCGGAGATGATTTTTCGGGCATTCATCACATCATATTTCGCCATGCCAACTGATTACATGTAGGGCAGTGTTCGTTAATTATGGTATACCGATGTCACGTGTTTTATTGAGATGGAGCTATTTGGACCCCCTCGCTCCAACCGTGATGAGGGTTCTCATCAGACAAAATCGTACAGGTTCACGCTCTTGTCGTCGCTGACGCTCGCCACCTTTCCCCCACCGGGCGCGAAGCACACCCCCCACACAGCCTCCGCCTGGTCGCTCATCGTCTGCATGCACGATCGCTGGCCCACGTCCCAGAGCTTCACGGTGGCGTCGCTCGAGCACGAGCACAGCGCGCCGCCGTCGGGGCTGACGGCCACGCCGAGGACCCAAGATTTGTGTCCCGGCAGCGCATCGGTCAGGCTGCGGTGCTCGGCGTCGTACGCGTGGATGTGCCCATCGTCGCAGCCGGTGTAGAGCGTCTTTCCGTCGGCGCTGAAGCAGAGCGAACGCACCGGCATGGCGTGGCCCGCGAGGGTGTGGAGGAGCTTGCCCGTGCCCACGTCGAAGAGGGCGACGGTGCCGTCCATGGCACCGCACGCGAGCCTGCGACCGTCGGGACTGTACGTCACGCTCTGTGGTAAGACGGAAGAGGTCGGGGCGTGAGACGGCGAACGAAAACGCGACGGCGGTTTTTCCAGCTCTAGGGAAAGGAAAGGAGAGCACGGGTTGGATGGGTCCGATCTGGAGGCTGTTCGCTCACCTGCACGAACCGGGAGTTCTTCGCCTTGTCCGCCGCGATCTCCGGGAGACTCATGACGCTAACCTGCTCTCCCCCGTCTTGCTCGATCGAGTACAGCTTGACGCCGCCGCTCACGCCCCCCGCCACCGCCAGGTGCGCGGGCTCATCCCCTGGAGCGAACGCGATCTGCCAATTCTCCGCTGGCGGGGTCTCAATGACGCACCTCGTCTCGTGCGTGTCGACGCTCCAGACCCGAATGAGGGAATCCAGCGCCGATGATGCCACCAGTCCGTTCGGTGCGGCCGCCAGCGCCACGACTCCCAGGTTGTGCCCCGTGTAGGCGTGCGCCATTTCCAGGCCGTCCCCGGCGGCCCGCCAAGCCTTCACGGACTCGTCGACCGAGCCCGTCAGGAGCAGCCCTTCGCCGGCGCCGGACCACGCGACGGACCAGACGGCATCGTCGTGGGCGTTCGCCTGATGCGCCAGAGGTGATAGCTTCATCGTCGTCGAACACTCTGAGGCACAACGACCGCGTATCGTTGAGTGATCAAGTCGACTGCTGGAAACAGCGCAAGGCTTCGTACATTTTAGCCAGCTCGCAGGCGCCGAAACGTAACATTGTGGTGAGATAGGAATCAGAGCTGAAGTCGTTAAGTTGCGGGACGCCAGGGACGCAACGGTGAAGCGATGGAGGGCGTGGATGACTAGGCGAAGGGAATAAGATGTATCGCGCTAATCCCAGTCCCGACCACTCCTCCGACACGTTGGTGAGCGCGCGAGTCTCACCAGGTACAGAGCATGCGTGGTGGCCCGCTGTGTTGCCCGCTGTGCCGCCCGCAGGGGTGCCCGGGGGCTTTCAGCCGGGGGATTGGAAGTGGGTGACGCTCTTGGGGATGGACGGGTCGGAATGGAAGATGAGAATGATCAAGGTGAGCTGCCGATACGATGACAAACCCGCGAACCCGAAGGGGCTCACACCATCCGTGTCGTCATTTTCTGCGACCGCTGACCCTCTTTCCCAACCCGCCTTCGCAGCCGCTGACCGGAGAGACCTTCAAAGAGGATGCATGGAATATGTTTCGCCACCTGGTCCAGTTGAGCAAAGGTCAGGATAAGGCGATACACTTCAAACGATGCATGTTTGGCGTTCGCGCGCTCGTCCTCGCGTGGGAAAGACTTCAAGCCAAGGGCCTTGTTTCCAACACCTCGCCCGAGCAACTCTATGACCTGCTGGGCGGCTATCTCCACGAGCTAACCGACAACATGAGCAAAGGGTCGCCTCTTCTGTGGACCACGGTCATGTTGGAGGAGTCACGTGCCAAAGTGGTGAATTGGAGCCGAGGAAATCCCACCGCTGAGCTGGACATCTTCCAAATGCTTGGGGCGATAATCTTTAAGTTGGGAGAACGCGTGCAGGTTGAGCTGGCGGCTAGAAGGATGCAGCAACAGGTTTCGATAGACCATCATTTCAAGGAGCTATATGCACACGCACAAGGAGGTGGATCGAACGTCACCACCGGAGCAATGCCGACGATGCCGTTCGGCTCGTATGCATATGCAAATGAAGCAATGACAGTGGTGGCGACGGGCGCCGGCGGTATGACAGCCGCTTTGTCGTTTGCTGAGCCCGCTCCCGATCCGTCTCCGGCGCCGCAGGCTGCCTTGCCCGCGACCTTTCCGGCGGAGGCAGAAGATGCCCTGGCGGGAGCAATCAACAGCATGCACCGGCCCGTCGAAGCTCGTTTTGACAAAGCTTTGATAATAGGCCTCGAGGCTGGTGGCTCTTCCGCGGACAAGATGCCTCCCGCGTCTGAATCGGCGAAGAAGCCCACGAGCTCCACGAAGAAGAAATGGAAGGAAATGAAGGCCAGTCTGAGTCCCGTGAAGATCAACAGTGAGTGGGACGCGGCGAGGAACAGGTCGAAACCGCGGAAACTTGAGCAGGCTGCGCCCGAGGAGACAGGAAAGCAATCTGCACATCCGTGGTCCTGTGATGAAATTGAATTGCTGATTCGTGGCGTCAGGAAACACGCGGGGGCCATCGACATTTGGATGCGAATCCACAATGATCCTGATTACGAGCTGCTCTGCGGGAAACGCTCCAGGGGGGCCATGTCTAGCCAATGGAACAAACACTTGTGCAAATTGGAACCGGAGCTGCCGAGGGATTTTGCACAGTGGCGGCAGACTCACGGAAAGAATGCAACGCATGGCGCACAATTGCAGGATAAGAAGCAAGCAATACGGAAACATTTGTCCATAGATGACATCTTGGCCAGGGATCCGAAGGAAGATGAAGAGCTGAAAAAGAAATTGATGATGCCTGAGGAGCTGGAAACAGACACTGCATGTCCCTGGAACGTGCGCGAGGCATATCCTTCTTTGTTCCAGAAGCTGGAGGAGTCGCAGAAAGAAAAAGTTGTGAAACAAGCTAAGAAGCGGATGGAACCAACAGCTCCAGTTGTGAAACAAGCTAAGAAGCAGATGGAACCAACAGCTCCAGACCCGCCGGAAGACTTGGCGGGTAGCCGAAACGAAACCGATGAAGAGCGGATGGCAAGGTATGCCTGCGAGGATCTGTGGTTGGAAGATATTGATAAGCGATGGAGCGAGATGCCGAAAGTGGAGCAGAATGCAGCACGAAAAGAGCGGAAAAAGATCAAGGATAGGCAGTACAGGATGAGGGCAAAGTCAATAAAGCAAGGAATGTTTGAGGCAGGCGATGATGCAAATGCTGATATGGGTGCGAAAATTGAAAAGCTCAGCCCAAAGATCGGCGGGAGCAATCCTATTACCGAGTTGCCAGGCGCGACAAAGGCGAAATCATCTGCCCCCGCTGAGGCGCCGGGGTCTGGTAAGGGATCCAGTCTTCCCATCGTAGAGAAGCTGACAAGGGAGCAAAAAGAGATTTGCAAGCAACACATATTGGAACTTCAGAAAAGACTAAAGGATGAGCTCAACGTGAAAATGGACAGAAGATGGCGGGCGGTATACGTGGAGACCGAATCAGGCGAGGTCAAAACGCGATTCATCGCCCCGAGTGGAAAGCGCCTGTGCTATATCCCCAGATGCGTTGAGTACGTCAAGCGAGAGGGTCAGCCCGGGCCAGACCCGAAGGATATGGGCAACAAGGAAAAATATAAGGAAGAGCCTAAACCCAAGGCGGCGACACCCTCTCAGACGAAAGCGAAGGGTAAAGATGATGATACGAAATCTCTAGCCCCGCCCCAGACAAAACAGCCTGCGGTGCCGAAGGACAAGCCCGACGGTAACAAGGGGAAGCGGCCATGCGCCGCAACCGCGGAGCAGGTGCCGTCCCCCACAAAGAAAGTGCGCACCAGCCGAACTGCGCGTGCAGTCGAAAGGGAGCTTTGCATCATCGAGCAGGGGGACGAAGAGAAGGACTCCACGGATCCCGAGCTTCTCGCACTCAAGAATGATGACATCCGCGAATCGATGGTTGCGAGGGTCAAGCCGGGTGTTCGGCCTGAGGAGATTCTCCGTGGCGACCGAGGGGTGCTGGACGCTATGGACACACAGGGGGGCATAATCCTGAGGCACGACGTCGTAATCCAGAACGACCACGAGATTGACGCCGCCATGAGCGCCACGAACCAGAACAGTGGGCTCAAGGACGTCTGGGTGTGGCTGCGGTGCGTCTGGCGCAACCTGCAGGGCGTCGAGCTCGGCAATTACGTTGCCAAGAACAGCAACGTGACCAGGGTGACGTATGTGTGTCAGTCATTCGTCAGGCACCCACGTCTCACAGTAACGCGCATCGACATCAACAAACCTGAAGAGGAGGATGACAACGAGGAGGATGACGACGAGGAGGATGACGGATGGGGATGGGGTGTCAACTTGGCAAAGCCAGTCGGCGAGGTCACCATCGCTCAACCGATCATCACCGTTCGCGAGAGAGAAATCGACTCCTCAGCAGCCCTGTACGCAGACTGGCGCGAGTACTCGTACATAATCAACAAAGAAACAGTGGGCGATACGAAGCAACCGAGGGTAGACAGCGGGATGTTGCCCGATGGCTCTGTTGCGAGGGAGAAAAGGCCGCAAGGTGAAATTTTCGTGGATGACATCCACGAGTCGCTCCGTTGCTCTGGGGATCACCTCAAACTGATGGGGCCTACAGAGCGGGAGCGTTATTTTTTCATGCTGCTTCGGACAGGATTTGACCTGAGGTTTCAGTACCTGAAGATTGAGTCTGATGTCGAGTTCGACGCGTCTAATGGGACGGCCCAGACGGGCGCTGAAGAGGCACGAGAGGACTCCCCTGCGGCGGGCCGCGTGTTTGACAATGAGGTGTACGTCCGCCGCAGCGAGCGCAGGAGGTCGAACACCGCGCCGCCCGAGCGCGAGCCGAAGTGGTGGAAGTCGAGCAGCGCAGATAAGAAGAAGCAGTACACCCCTCCGAGGCACCCGTGGGATCCACGGCTTCTTCCGTTTGCGGAGGGTTTTGCCACCCGCGCCATCGCGGCGGCGGCTGCCCGAGCGCTTGGCTCCAAGCCAGTCTCCGTCGTGCCGAAGCTTCGATACTGCTCCGCTTTCGCACTCATACCAATGCGGCAGGAATCGTACGGTATGGGTAGCAGCTTGATGATGGTACCGGAAAAGTCCACGATCGGGAGCATCGGCACTTGGGTGGTTTGGTACACGGTCCCACGGAGGGGTGTCCCGTTCCTCCACAGGTTTCTCAAGGCTCACCTTGGTCGCGACGGCTGGTTCCCCAACAACTGCTGGTCCAGCAGCAAGCTTCACAGGAAAATCGTGGAGGTTGGTTACGACAGTGGGAAGGACTTATACGACCTCAGCTGTCTGCAAGGTGACACGCACTGGTGCGACCCAGCCGCCATCGCGGCGTACAACAAGGATGTGCGCTCGGGTCTAAAGGTGCCCGTGCACAGGCACGTGCAGGCGGCTGGGGAGCACTTCCACTGCGACTACGGCGCGGTGCGGTGGGGCGTGTGCCTGAGTCCGGGTTGGATCATCACGACCCCATTCGCGGCCTCTCAGGACTGGCTCAAGTTATCGAGGAACCTTGACAAGAGGCTCCAGGAGTGGGAGAAGCACATTGATGCCGATTCAGATTTATCGCGCGGGCCAGAGGGAATACCAAACTTCACGAAGAGCGCGTGGCTCCTGAATCCGGATGCCATGGTGGCACACGTCGAAACTGACGTTGACGGGGAAGACGACGGGGATGAGGCTGGGCCGATGGAGGACGCGATCGGTGAGACTTAAAACGAAGCGAAAATCGCTGGAATACTAGCTGAGTAAAGTTGCCAAGATGTGGCAACGCAGACGTTCAACGAGAAAATTCCAAGAGTCAACCCTCGCCTCGCTTTCACTTTTTCCTTTTCACGCCGACCCCCGCGCCTCGGACTGTGATCATCTCCTCCACCGGGGTGCTCGGCGGGACGATAGTCACGGGCACGTGCGCGTGGTGGGCGACGTGCTCTCCGACCGACCCCAACCCAACGAGGTGAAGCACGTTTTGCTGGACACTTGAGAGGCCCCTGCTGCCAAGCACCACGTGGTCGCAGTTCTGCCGCTTGACCGTCTTGCAAACCGCATCACCGGTGGACTCCCGGTCCTTGCACTTGACCGTGACCGTTGATATGCGCGACTCCGCGAGTCCGCACCTCAGAAGCTGCGCCTTGTGGTGGTCAAGTACACGCTGGCCCTCTTTGCCAGGGTTGCCTTGGCCTGGGTGAACCGCTGTTATCAAAACCGCGTCGGATTCGGCGTCAACGATGTCCCTGGCGGCGAACCGCACGGCTTTCATCGCATTTGGGCTGTCGTCCACCGCGAGTGCGACGCGACGGCGGCTTAACTTCGGGTAGCGGGTGGGCATCCTTTGGGGCAGTCGCTTTGGGTATTGACCCCGGCGTCCGAGAAAAACAAAAAATATCCTCGTTCAGGCGCAAATGGGAGAATCTTGTTGCGAAGATCCGCTGCGAGAACAAAAAAAGTGCCCGAAGAAGTACTCCTCCGCGAGCTCAAAACTTGGGGAAAGACCTTTCGCCACCTATGCAAAGCAGTCAATAAAAAATGTCCAAATTCGGCGCCACAAAAAAATCTCGCGCGCGTCGCGTCAGCACCTCGTCGTTGTCAAAAGAAATATCTGGTGATGAAACTTCTCTGCTGTTTCGGCGATCCAGGCGCGTCCTCGGCCACAGTGAACCGCACGAGAGGCGATCGCGCAGTCCGATCCCGGCTATCAGGAATCCGCCGCGTTCGTCCGCGTTCGTCGCGCGTTCGTGAAGGCCCCAAGGCTAACGCTTGAGGTTTGAATTGCATGTTCGGGAGGCTCCCGCGAAAAAGCGAAGGCGACCTGCCCCAAACGTCGGTGAGAGAAGCAGTCGCGGCGCGAAGGCGTGAAATGGCAGCCGCCGCAACGCACTCTCGCGTTGTGAGAAGCGAAAGCGATCTCGGTGAGTACTTCTGCTGGGGCAAACCCGGCGAAACCACACCCGCGACGCGCACCTCGGCTGCAGTCACTCCCCGCTTTTCCGTTGCGCTCGACAAGACGGTTAAAATCGAGAAATTTGAAGTTGACGCGACCCGCGCCCCACCCGCAGACGACGAGGTGTGCTGGATCTGCCTAGAGGGAAGCACCAACGACAAAGTAGAGCTCATTCGTCCATGCAAGTGCCCGCGCGTGGTTCACGCGCGCTGCATGGCGCGCTGGCAGCTCCAGTGTAGCGGAAAGGACGAAGAGGTGCACTGCAAGTTTTGCAACCAGGACCTACCCAACTGGCGCGAGACCTTGTTCCGCGACGTTATGGACGACGACACCGAGCAGGCTCCCAGGCGCGCATCATCCAACGCGACGGCTGAGCAGCACGATCGCAAGCCCAAACCCGCCCCGGACAGCGTCAACGGCGACATCATCGTCAAGTTTAACAACATGAGCTTCCGGTGCAGGGTGAGGACGGGACAGGAGGGGCTCGACGATTTCATGAAGCAGATCCGGGAGAAGTGCAAGATCCCCGAGGACAAGATGAACTGCCTGAACCTGACATACAGGTGCAAGGACCCCAACACGGGCACGCAGATGACGCTGGAGGGTGTCAACAACTCTGCCTTTGACGCCGCCGTGCTGTGCAGTGCTGTGCAGGATAAGCTGAAGCAGCGCAAATCGTCGAAGCACTCCAAGACGTCCAACCCGGGGAAGATGTCGTCCTTCTTCAGCCGGAGCTCAACCTCATCCTCGTCTTCATCCTCGTCGTCGGGACGCGACGTGAGCCCGGAGCCGGAGAGGAGGTCCGGGGGTATGTTCAACCGCCCCCGCCGCGTCAGCGCTCCGCCGCCAGACACAGAGTCGTCGCGCGAGCGCGATCAGAACAGGAGGAGGTCCAACATGTTCGGCGCGCCGGAGAACGAGACATCGCGGGAGAGGGATCAGACGAGGAGGAGGGCTAACCGCTTCATGCCCTCGTTCATGTCCTCCTTCGTCTCGCTCTGACGCGACGGTGAAACTGCACTCACGGAACGGAACAGAGGACACGGCACCCCGTGACGGGACATGTATCATCAACGAAGTGAAGACAGCGATTCTCCTTCCAGTAACATCGAGCGACGCACGCGCGATCCTCGCGTTTAACTTTATGTAATGTCATGTTAGCACGAAAGACTTGACCCGTTTCTATTGACTCAGGAACGAGTCGAGCTGCGACGATGCGTCCAGACCAGGCGCTGTCGGCAGCGCCCCCGGATCCGGTGCCTCGTACCCAGTCAGCTTTGCCAGCTCAGCGAGCGTCTTCTCCCCTTCGAACTTCTGCCCGTCCGCCAAAATCCACGTCGGAAATCCCTGGATATCCGCCGCGGAGCACGCCGACGCCACCGGCGTGCCCCTCTCCCACCCGTTGGGGAAGCACTCCACGTAGGGAATGTCGGCACCCGCGCCGAAAAACTCCTTCTGATCCTCGCAGTGCGAGCACCAGAACGCCCCGTACATCTTCGCGCCGACGGACTTGAGGTGCGCCGCGAGGTCCCTGCTGTACGACGTGGACTGGGCCTCGATCACCGGGGCGGCGTACGGCAGCTTGAGCGAGTTTATATTCGCCTGGGAGGAGTCGTCCGTCAGCAGCACGGAGAGGGAGAGCACGGTGACGATGTACACCGAAAACGCCGCCGGCGCAGCCTTGCCAAAGTCCCGACCGTTCACCCCGCTGAGACCGATGACGAAGAGCGAGAAGGAGATCGCCGCGGATGTGAGGCAGTACACGCACTCCGCGCCTCCGAGGGGAACCGCGAGCAGGTACAGGAGGTACGAGCTCACGCCCGCGAGCCCTGCAGTTGACAGGAATGTGAGCACCCTCGCGCGCTGGTACGCATCCTTCTCCTCCTCGTTGCCGGCCATGCCCGCGCCCCACCAGGTGAGCGCGGCCACCCCGAAGTACGCCGCAGCGCCGTATGCGGACAAGGGCACGCCGAAGAGCTCGGAGTACCCGGAGTTGAGCGCCGTCTGGCATCCCGTCAGCGGGCACGTCACCTCCCCGCCCGTGAGCTTCTCGATTGCGAGGTAAGACGATTCCAAGAACCCGGCGCCTGCGAGGAAGGCGGCGACCCTGAGGGGCGGGTTGGGCACCGGTTCGTCGGGCTTCTTCGTCGGCTTCGGACGAGGGCTCAGCGCGGGTTCCTCCGCGTTCTCGTCGTTCACGCTCAGGCTGGGCGCCTGGCCGGGGTTATCGCTGGCCTGCAGTCGCACCGAGGAGGCATCGAGACGACGCGAGGAGATTGCGACACGCGGCGCGATGCGAGACGTGGGGAATGCGCGCGCGGCCGCCGCGACGCGCGTGCGGCGCACACCTGCGGTGCGAGGAAGCGCGATCGCGGCTCCGAGGGCGACGGTCATCGTCGTCATGACGGCGTCGATAAGTGAGCACCGACGCGATCGGTGCCGATAAGGGACTCTGATTGGCGGATCTCGAGCAGCTCGATCGCAAAAAATGAGTGCGGTTTGGTAGAGAAGGGACCGTTTTCGCCCTCACTGTTTGGGTGCACTGCGCGAGGTTCTAGAGGCGCGCATAACTCGGGGAAGATGTTCAGCATCGCGCATCTGGAGTATTTCTTTGGTTTCGGCATGTTCATCCTGGGCATGACCAAGGTGCGCCCTCGCCCCGTCCCGTCGTTCGCATCGCCCCGCCTCCAAAAAGTTTCTCACTCAACAACCACGTTGCAGGTATCGGGCGAGTTGATTCCCGTGATGCATCGGGAGTTCGAGCGCGACTACAACCGCTGGGCCGAGGGTAAGATGGCGTTCCTGCACCTCACCGGGGATCAGCTCATGACTGCCGTCGGGTACATAGAGGGTGTGGTGGCGTGCTTGGTGATGATGGCGCAACCCGGCAACCCCGTGAGGCGGTGGGGGCTGTTCCTCGTCTTCAACACGCTCATCACCACCTTCCTTCTTCACGTGTTGGACAAGGACGGGAGGGAGATGCCCAATCTAATAATGGCGAGCGTGTGCATATTCATCATCGCGAATGAGCCGAGGTACCCGTTGGGGGTGCCGCCGACGATGGTGAAGACTAGGCGGGTCAAGGACCAGGTGAAGAAGGACAAGTAAGATCTTAAATTTTGATGGCGTCTGCCAACCGCCGACTCTGCTGCCCCTTCCGTCACCGACCACGGTTCAAATCGGCCAGCATGGACGTTGGATCCGGTGCCGCGCCGACGGGGTCCGTCATCAGCGCCCCGTCCCCCAGCATGTCCCGGAGGATAGCCCCCGGTTCTCTCGCGCCGCCGTGCCTCAGCATCCCCTCGCGCAGCGCCTCCCCCGCGCCCGGAGCCAGAGGGTCTTCCCTGAAGAACTTGCCCCACAGGTCCGCGGCGACGCACTTCGCGTACGGGTAGGAATAATACGTCGACGCGTATCCCACCAGGTGCCCGAACCTGAGCTCCCAGCTCGTGCCCGGCTCCACGGGCATGAGCGAGTGCGCAGCCTGGACCCTCGCGGCGACGTCAGAGACCGAACCCTCCGTCAGCGTCGCGGGGTCCAGCGCGTGCACCTCCAGGTCAGTCAGCGCGAACACGCACTGCTGCTGCAGGTCAGTCGCGCCGAAGAGCTCCTTCGAGGCGCGAAGCCTGGCGATCATCTCCCTCGGCATCGGGTCCCCCGTCACCCTGTGCCTGGCCAACAACCCGAGGACGGCCGGGTCCCACGCAAAGTACTCAAAGAGGTGCGAAGGAACCTCCACCATGTCCATGGCGCACCTCGTGCCGCTCAAGTGCTGGTACTGGGTGTCCGACAGCACTGAGTGCATCGCGTGCCCGAACTCGTGCAGGAACGTCTCAACCTCCGAGTGGCTCAGCGTCGCCGCCGAGCCCGCACCAAAGTTGCAAACCAGCGCAACCGCGGGCCTCTGCTTATCCGGACCGACGCCGCGGCTGCACCGAATGACGAAATGCGCGGCGTGCGGAAACTTCCTGGGTCGCGGCTCCAGGTCGAGGTAGATGGTGCCAATCTCCTGGCCCTCGCCGGCGCCCCTGTCGCCAGAGGTGACCCGCAGCTTGCGCACCTTCGCGTGCCAGTTCTCCCCGGGTTCCATGGCTACCTCCGTCAGTTTCACCCCGAACACCCGGTCGACCAGCGCGCCAACCCCGCTGATCACTCGCTCGAGCGGGAAGTACGACGCCACCGCGGCCGCGTCGAGCTCGCAAGCCTTCGCCCTCGCCTTACCTATGAGATAACTCCTGTCCCATCCCCTCACCGTCCCGTCCATCCCGTCTCTCCCGGCGAGCCTCAACATCGCCTCGATCTCCTCCCCCGCCCTGTCCCTGCATTCGCTCGCCATCCGCTCCAACAGCGCCCGCGGGGCGTCCGGGTGCTCCGCGAGCAGCGGCGACGTCGCAAAGTGTGCGTGCGACTCGAAACCCAAAATCTTCGCCGACTCGTGCCTCGCTCGAAGTAAGCCGTCCAGCACCGCGCGGTTCGCCTCGGGGCCCGAGTGCGCGGCGAGGTAGACGGACCGTCGCGTGTCCGGCTCGTCGGCGTAACGGAGCACCGCGCTGACCGTGCGCTGATCCAGGGGAACGCGCGCGAAGCCCGTATCCCTCGATCCTCCCTCCGCCGTGGAGGACAACAACCCGGCTGGCACGCCCCCGAGCCTCAACCATGACACGTCCATGTGGCCAAACGCCTTTGGATCGGAGAGGTTCTGCTGGAACGCCATTCCGAGCTTGATCACGTCCCCGGCGGTCTTCTCCAGCCTGGCGTGTTCATCCCCCCCCAGGTGTATGCCGCCGCGTTCAAAATCTTGGCGCAAAGTCAGGGCCACCCTCGCAGCCTCCGGCGAGAGCTCCGCGCCGTGCCTCTCCTGTGCGTTCACGAGCGCGAGATAGAGCCCGCGGTTACTGTTCAGGCCCTGCACGTACCCCTGGAGCTCAACGTACGCGTTCTCCGCCGCCCTAACCCATCGCAGATCGGGGTGCACGTTTCTGCATAGCTCCGCCACGTCGACCACCGCGCACAGGGTGTCCGAGATCTCGTCCAGGTCGTCGATAACCGCTGTCGCGGACCGGTGTGGGAACCCGCTGGGCCCGGAGGAAACCAGCCTCCGCATCAGATCATCGGATCTGGCCACGGCGCGGCGCGCGAGCCGGGCGAAATCGGACGGCTCGTGAAGGCCCGGCAGCGCAAAGAGGCCCTTGCGGTCGTCGTCGAGGTGCGATGCGGCGGCGGCGGTGCCCAGGTTGGCGCGCGACCATACATTTACCTGGCGCGATACGAGGTTCCCGGCGACACACCGCGCGACCGCGCGCAGCGGACCGGCCATTCCGCGCGGTGCGCTCACGAGTGCCACACATTTTGCTCGATAAGAGGTTAGTTGGTTTCCCGAGGTTCCAGCGAAAAACGCACGGAGATCACACAACAGCGCGCGGCACACGCAGCCCGCACCGAGTTGGAAGCGCGCTCGCGCTCACTGGAACATGAGCAACACCGATACGAAGGCGTACTCGGCCCCCGAAATCCGCCCCGGTGAGCTCCGCGAGCATGACGACAAGGCATCGTTCGGTCCTCAGGCGGTGGCTCGTCCGAGGCCGATGGCCATCAGGCAAGTGAACACCGCGACCAGGGGCAAGGGACGTATCAAGCCAAGGCTGGCACAGGTGGAGAGGATGGGCGGTGTCGATGGAGCCGCGGGAGCCATCGAGGCGGCCCACTCGATGCCCCGAGAGGAAGGTACGCACCTAAACGATCACCGCGTCTCGTCCCGTGACGCCACGACCGTTCGCCTCCCTGCTGACGTCCGCGCCTCCTTCCTCTCCCTACCGTCCCCAAGCCGTCGCCGATCGCGACCGCGACCGTGCGAGCGGCGAGCTTCCCTCCGATCCCCCTCCCAGGTACCCGTACTACCTCACCGACGACGGCGACAGCGTCGTCCCGCGCCTGGACTGGACGGATGCTCGTCAGCGTAACCGAGCCATGGACCTGATGCGACGCGGCGAACCTGTGCTACTCAGACGCACAGGGCTGACGGGGTCGCTCACGGGACGAGCGGCGGACATCAAACCAGGGTTGCTGAATTGGTGGGGCACCGACGACTTCGATAAGGTCCTCGAGCGCCACCGCGCCACCGTCGACGGCGGCTCCGCGAGGGAGATGCGGTGCATGACATCCGACGCGGGCAAGCACGCCTTCACGCCGGCGATTGAGCAGAACAACGCGTTCGGGTCGCACTACCGCGTCCGCAAGCCCGAGACCGACGTGTCATCGCGGGACTTTCAAACCTTTGCGACGTGCGCCAGGAATTGGACGGACCTGAAGATTTATCTGCTCGACGACGTCGCAGTCGCGATTGACCGTTCCACCGCGGGGAAACAGCCAACCGACGTGACACCCCTGAAGTCATTCCCGAATGACCAGATCGGCTCGGATGTCGTCTCCGGTATCGACTGGGAGTGGCTCGCCAACGTGCGACGGGCGCTCAAGATGGGCCCCGTCCGCGGCGCGGTTATCAGCGCAGGGACGGAGGGCAGCCTGCTCCCCGCGCATCACCTCACCAGTTCACTCGTGTCTCACGGCGTCGCGAGCCCCAAAAAGGTACCGACACACGTGGGTAAGTTCGAGGTGAACCCCTTGGATATCGAAGGTGCCCGAGCCGCTGACGCCGCCGCGAAAGCCATGTCCAACGTGAATCACTGCGAGTCTTTCCAGTGTCAGGTTATCGGGCGCAGGAGGGTGCTGCTGATATCGCCGGAGTTGTCCTACAAAGGTTTGTACCCGTATCCGATAGCGCACCCTTACGACGGATACGCGATGACAAACCTAGACGACGCGGACTACTCGAGGCATCCCAGGCTGGCCGAGGTTCGCGGTGCGGCGGCGATATGCGAGCCCGGTGACGTGCTCTTCGTCCCGGACTCGTGGTGGAGACACGAGCAAGGTCTCACCCCGGAGCACGCCGCCGTGGAGATCCGGGTCGGCACGGGCATGCGCCCAAGGACCGCCGCCGCGGCCGTGCTACACGTGGGCCGGCTCGTGGAGGATCGCGTGACCCGCGCGGAGGGTCCAAGGGACGCGAGGCACTGGACGAAGGTCATCGCCGACGCGGAGGAGGCTGACTGGCTAGACCTGGGCACCGTGAGGGGCGCTCATCGCATTGACATGGCGCAGATGGTACGCGACGAGATCGACCTCGGCCTGCCCACGCCGCGAGGTGCCCAGCCCGGCGCCGGTCGAGGTCGATGGCAGACGTTCCTCCGTGACTTGATCGACGGTAGGATGGAACCGACCGATTGGCTGAACGATAACTTTGTCGATCCGCTGTTCCTGTCCGAGGCAAAGGCGGAGATGAAACGACGCGCGGAGCTCATCGCGGATGGAAAAGTTGACCCAGAAACGACCGGCACCGAGCTGGCACTGTCGAGCGACGAGCTCGCAAAGGTCGCCGGTGCCGAGGAAAACTTCGCCGTCACACTCGCCGGCGGCGGTGTGCTCACCAAAAACGCGAAGCGACTCCCCGATGACCGCAGTGAGACCCAGCGCTCGTTCCCCGAATTTTTTGTCGACTCGCTCAACGAAAAGGGTTGGCAGGACGTGCGCTACACCCCGATGTCCATTCTCAACCCGGAGCATCCCAACTTCGTGAGTAAGGCAGCGATGGAACGCAAACAGAAAGACGATGAGGCCAGAAAGTACGGTTCCGCCGAGGGACCTCCGCCTCCGGGGACGAACCGCTCAAAGTTCCGCTTCTAAAACTTTTAATAGGACGCGACTACTTCTTGGTGCCTTCAAACCTGCCCTCGCCCAGCAGGAACACCCTATCTTGCCTCGACAGATCCATGGTATACTCGCCGCTCGCGAGCTCACCGACGGTCTCGAGGGCCTTCGCCGGTCCCATGGCCACCCTCTCCTCCCCGAGAAGAGCCTTCCAGGTCAGCAGGCAGGTCAGGCCCGTGTCCGGCAAACCGTTTGACGCCTGGAAGGTGCCCAGCGCGTTCTCGGTGCTGCCCCCAAAGCTCCACCACTCCATGTCCTCCTCGCCACTGTAGTACCCGAACGAGTCGAGCAGCACGTGGAGCTTGTGTACCTCCATGCCGCCGTCGTCGAGTCTGAGCACCGGCCACTTCTCCCCGGTTGTGGCGATTTGGGTGAACTCCTCGCTCACCTTATCAATTGGCCGGTTCTGCTCGTCGCCCCATACCGGCGCGTCGTCCCCGGGATCATTGTCCGGATTATCCACCAGCGACACCACGCCCTTGCTCCACTCCGTCGCCGCCTTGGCGTCGGCGGTGGGCGCGGCCTCGGCGGGCGCCTGGGCGTTCGCGAGCGCCTCCTCTGTCGCGAGCGCCTCCTCCGCGTCGAACCCAATCGCCCCCGGGACGGGTCCCCACGCGTACCTGTCATCGCCGAGCAGCGCGCGCCAGGTGTCCGGGTCCACGTATCCAACCTCGGGCAAACCCACGGATGCCTGGAAGTAGCACATGGCCTCCTGCGTCGACGGTCCGAAGTACATGTCGGCCTCGTCCTCCTCTCCGGCCCAGAAGCCGGCTTCGTTGAGGGAGCTCTGGATCGTGGACATGAGGTAGAGGTCGTCCTCGCCCATCTTGCACATGGGCCACAGGTGCGACCGGTCCGTGCCGTCACCCTTCCACCCGGCCACGTCCAGCACCACGGGCACGTCCGCGATGTCCGCGTTCTCCGGGAACGGGACGTCCTCGGCTGGCCTCCTCTCCTCGACGGCGACGTCAGCGGATCGCCTCGTGGCGTCGCCCTCGTCGCCCGAGCCGTCGGACTCGGGGATGAGCGCGTTGAGCATCTCGTTCAGCACGTCCCTGTCCTGGGTATTCTTCGCCACCTCCGCGACGGTCTTCTCCGTCGACGGCGCGACCGAACCGTTCGCCCTGAGCTCGTCGAGCTCCCTCCGCAGCGAGCGGACCTCCTTGCTCAGGGTGCTCACCTCGCTAAGGATGAGGTCGAGCGCCTCGTCCTGGGTTCGACGCATGCGCATGATAGCCTGCGCCAGCTCCCACTTATCGGCATCGCCGTCGGAGAGCGCGCGCGTCGTGACGAGCGCGGGGCGACGCGTCGCGCGGACGCAGCAGCCCCCGAATCGATCGTCGCGACGCATCGCCGCTATAATTGGCTTCCTCGGGACGCAGCTGGGGCGCGCCGCGGGTGCGGCGACCCGGTCAGCGCGAAGCGCGCGACGTGGAGCGACAAACCCGCGGGACGCGGTGGCCGCGTGGGCCGGCGCCATGGGTGCGAGCGTCAGCATCTGGTGCGTGTGGCTCTGGCGCGCTGGGCGATAAGACGGGAAGTTTGTTGGGCCCGTCTCTGTGTGGTGTCACGATAAGATCACCGAGGGTTCAGGGCTTTGGCGGTCATCAAATCCCCGTTTGCGGTTTGGCAACCGGGTCTCTGGGCTGGGAAAAAGGAAGGCCCCAGAAGCTCGGTTAGCGAGTTTCAGCTCCCCGCGTGAACCCGGCTTTGCCACTCTGACGTCACGCAACTCGGTTGGTTCGTGTCAAAGGATGTACGCGGTGAGTCTCCCGAACATTCGGACCCGACGACTGGCTCGCCCGTTCCCCACCGCGCGCGATCCCCGCCGGCGGAGAGCGAGGGTGAAGGATTCTCTTCCCCTGCCACTTTTGCCTGGGCGACGTGTCGTCCCTCCCCGAGCTTGGCCCTCGAGGCCCGTCTCGAGCTCCACCGACCGTATCGCCGACTGAACCGACCGTCTCCGTCCCTCCTCAGGCTATGAACATGACCGCAGCGGCCGCGCCCGCCACTCGGGCGGCGCACGCGCGCAGGTGAGAGCCGCCCCACCTCCCCATCCCCCGGCCCACACGGCACGCCGACGACGACCACACACCCGCCGCCACAAATCGCAACCCGCGCGCTTCGACCGTCGATGCGCGGGGCTGGATGGTGGACATCACCGGCGCTTCGCTCGACTCGACGCGTGTGCCCTGATCGCGTCACGTGCGTGTGTTCGGGCCTCATTGGCGTCCACGCCCCACCGACCGGGCGCGCACGGTGGCCGATCACCATCCGGCCTTTATCCACTCAGCGGCGCTTCGAGCGTTCTGTTGTCGACGTTTTCCCGCAAAACTCATCATCACCTGACCCTTCCACCCTCCCCGCCGTTTGCGTCAACAGCACTGCCTTCATGGGCAAGACGATGCCCGCGCCATACTGCGCGGCCCACCGTGCTCGTCGCCCCGTCCGCGGCGGCGCCCTCAAGGTGTTCGCCGGCAGGGACTACTACGACGTCCTCGGGGTGTCCAGGGCGGCTGACGGCAAGGAGCTCAAGCGCGCGTACCGCACCCTCGCGCGAAAGTACCACCCCGACGTCAACAAGGAAGCCGACGCCGAGCAGAAGTTCAAGGAAATCTCCAACGCGTACGAAGTGCTGAGCGACGACCAGAAGAAGGCGATCTACGACCAGTACGGCGAGGCTGGCTTGAAGGGCGGCATGGGCGGCATGGGCGGCATGGGCGGCATGGGCGGCGATCCCTTCTCGAATCCCTTTGACCTGTTCGAGTCCTTCTTCGGCGGCGGCATGGGAGGTATGGGGGGCATGGGCGGTCGCCAGTCCCAACGTAACCGACCCACCCAGGGCGACGACGAGAGGTTCGACCTCCAGATCGAGTTCCTCGAGGCGGTGTTCGGCTGTGAGAAGGAGCTCGACTGCATGCGCCTGGAGGAGTGCGGCGAGTGCACAGGCTCCGGCGTCAAGGCGGGCACCTCGCCCAAGACCTGCGGCACCTGCGGCGGGCAGGGTCAGGTCGTGGCGACGGTCAGGACCCCGCTGGGTAACTTTCAGCAGGTGACCGCGTGCAACGCGTGCGGCGGCAGCGGCCAGACCTTCACTCCGTGCTCGGCGTGCGGCGGCGACGGCCGCGTCAGGCGCTCCAAGCGCATCTCCCTTCGCGTCCCCGCCGGCGTGGACTCGGGCAGCAGGCTCCGCGTCAGGGGCGAGGGCAACGCGGGCAGGAAGGGCGGTCCCCCGGGCGATCTCTACGTGTTCGTCGGCGTCAAGGACGACCCGGACCTGAAGAGGTTCGAGTCCATCAACGTGTCCTCCACGGTGACCATCCCTTACACCAAGGCTATCCTCGGCACCACGCAGAAGGTGCGCACCGTCGACGGGACCGTGGACCTGAAGATCCCCGCGGGGGTGCAGCCGGGCGCAACCCTGCTCATGGCGAAGCGCGGTGTGCCCAAGCTCGGGCAGCCCAACGTGAGGGGAGACCAGTACGTCACCGTCAAGGTGACCATCCCCAAGAGCGTCAGCGGCAAGGAGAAGGAGCTCGTCGAGGAGCTCGAGGGCTTGTCCAACTGAGAGCCTGGCAGATGGTGCTGGGCGGCTGCTGATTCTATTCTTTGCGCGCGACATCGATTATCATCATATTATTCCTGTGAATACGAAATCAGCCTCGGCTGTTCATACATCCCTAAGTGTTACTCGCGGCTAGCTGGCTATTGGCTAACGCTACACCACATCAAAACAACCCCCAGTGCTTCATCGCCCTGAAAATGAAGTAGAGACCGGCGGAGAACCCAACCGCGACTACGATGGCTTGAAAGAGGATTGGGATGAGCACCAACGTCTGATTGTACCGTTTCAACCTGAAACCCGTGCCCTTGCCGATCGGCGCGTCCCCACCTGGACTGCCAATGGCCTCCCCGACCACAGCCGCGGGATTGTCGTCCCCTGCTGTGGTCCCCCCCGATCCCCCAGCCAAGCCCGTGAGGTCGGCGTTGGACTTCTTCTTCTTCGGGCGCTTCCGGGGCAGCTCGCTCCCGGCCAGGCCAACACCAGCACTGCTCTTCCAGCTCGTGGAGTCTTGCTCGAGCTCCACGATCTTTACCATGCCGAACCCAACAAGACGCGCAATGCACACTGAGTCGCTGTTTTTTTTGAGGCTCTTCACCCGGCACGCGGAAAAATTCATCGTCATTTCGAGAGGGGCGCGGCAGAGATGGGGGGAACTCGAGCGATGCTGCGAGCTCTCGCAGGCTTTGCAGTCACATCGAGGACGCTAGTATCGACGTCGAGGGATTCGGCTGCCGTTTCCCTCATGTTGTCGTGCGTGGGCAGCGGGTGGCGTAGGTGGGTCACCGCGTCGGGCTCAGTCTTCGACGAGTCGTGGAGGAGCCAGGCGAGGGGCATGTCGATAGATAGGAGACGCGATCGGACGGAGGACGTGACGAAGAAGAACTCAGTAGCTGCGCACAGGATTAACGAACAGATCACCGCTCGTCATATCAGGCTCGTGATGGGGGGAGACGGCGAGGGCGACACCAAATCGCACGAGGTGATACCCACCATCGTCGCCCGCAAGCGCGCCAGGGATGCCGGCCTGGACCTGGTGGAGATGAACGCCAAGGCGGTTCCCCCCGTCTGTCGCATGCTCGACTATGACGCGTTCAGGTATGAGCTTCGCGTGAAGGAGAGGGAGGCGCGGAAAAAGGCCGTGGAGAGGAGGCGGCACGATCAGGTCAAGGAGCTCAGGCTCAGCGCGAGGATTAGCACCAATGACCTCAGGACCAAGGCGGACCAGGCAAACCGTTTCTTGGAGCAGGGGCACAAGGTGACGGCTCGGATAGAGTTCAAGTCGAACGATGGCGTAAAAGCCAATATGCGACCCGACGCGGGCGCGATACTGTACGAGGAGTTCTGTGCGATGCTAAACCCACATAGGGTGGAGGTTGAGGGGAAGATGGTAGGTCCTTCACACATGATACTAACGGTAGCCCAGGAGAGGGAGAAAAAAGGACAAGCGAAGAAGCAGAAGCCTAAGGAGAAACAAGTGGACGCGGAAACGCAGGAGGTGTCGTAGAGAATTCAGTGATATTAGAACGCCTGATGTTGCGTCGCCCAATACTCATACATAACCAAATCCCCTCGCTGAAATCCCTTGATGTTATCTTCCCTGACGGAGTCCAGTCCGAATGTGATACCAGACAGCTCGACGTCATCTAAACCCTTCCCTTTCGTGTCGCACCACGTCACTTTTACCGGTGCTTCCACACGCACCAGTTATCTCCGTGCATGGCGTACTGCCACTCCGTCTCATCCGGCGCAAACGCGTCGGGCCCAATCTTCATCACAACACGGTCGTCAATCTGCGCCGCATACACCCCAGCCTCAGCCTTGAGGATGTTCACCTTGGACCTACAGTGGATCCCGCACTCCTTCCTAAACGCGATGAGCTTGCGGATGTCCTGCACCAGGCTGCCGTCGTGCCAATCGTACACGTGATCCCAGAACACGGTGGGGGTGCCCGGGTGCGTGAGAATGTACACGTAGCCCTGTGCCTCAGCACCCTCGGGGAACCTCCAGTGTCCCTGGGTGGATCCGGTGTCGTGGTTCTCGATGAAGGTCACCGCACGCGACGGCCACCTGCCGAGCACGCCGGGTGGCTGACCGTCCTCGTCGGAGAGCCTCCAGTACTCACACCGCTCGAACACGGCATGTAGGATACCCTTGGTGGTGACGTCAAAGGCACCCGCGAGGCCACCCGCGTCGTCGATCCACTTGATGATCCTCTGCCTGTGCGCATCCTGGTTGTACTTGGGGGAGTCGTAATCGTACTCGAGGGTGTCCCAAAACTCACCCACCGCGAAGCTCACGTTGGTGGATTCCATGTAGGTCTTGACGTGCTTGCCGGAGAAGCCGCGCACGTAGTCGAGCCTCCACCCGTCATAGCCAACCTCAGACTGAAGCCACTGCATCCACTCAGTGATGTCGCGCTTGACGAAATCCTGGGAGTGGTCGATGTTTGGCGCGGCGTGGAAAAAGTCCCCGCTGCTCTGGTTGCCCTGCCCGCCGAAGTGGGGATCGTCAGAGACGATGGCGCGCGCGTCCCAGTCAAGCTTGCCGCCGTACTGGTTCCAGAGCCCGTCGGGTCCCTGGAACTGGGCGCACCTGTGATTGAGGACGGCGTCACCAAGGCACTTGATGCCGTGCCTGTGCAGAGCCTCGATGCACTGCTTAAGCTCCTCCTTGGTGCCGTACTTGCAGTTTAGGTTGTACAGGTCCCTGGGCATGTAACCCTCCTGGGAGACAGAATCCGTGGGGGGAGGGAGCCACACCACGGTGAAGCCAAGCTCGGCAAGTCGCGGCGCCATCTCCGTCATCTTGCGGTACCACGCGCCGCCACCTTCGATGCGGGAGGACTCCCAGTTGAAACCCTGAAGGAGCATCTCCTGACCGGTGCCGGTAGGGGTCTGGATCCTCTTGGAGGGGTCGACGGGAACCACCGGGGTGACAACCGCGGGCTTGGGCTCAAACTGGGGAATCACAGGCTCCGCAAAGGTGCGCGGGGGCTCAGAGATCTCAACCGGGTCCGGCATCACGATCGTAGCCGACGGATCGGTGAGCCACGAGGGCTTGTCTGAGGTCCGCTCGATGGTGGGGTCCAAGGCGGCGCGCTTCATCTCCTCGAGGGCATCCATGCGTTCCTTCAGCTCGCGCTCAATCTCTGCCAGCCTGCTGTTGCCCTCCTCCACGGCAGCGGACATGTTATCCTGGATGGACTTTTCAATCTCAGCCTCCAGCGCAGCCTCAGCCTGGGCCTGCGCCTCGGCAGCAGCCTTCGCCGCCTCAGCAGCCTCAGCCTCAAGTTTCGCGACGAGCTCGGCCTCAACCTTAGCCTTGGCCTCGGCCTCAAGCCTCCTCTGCTCAGCCTCGATCATCTCCTGCTCAGCCTCCTTCCTGCGCTGCTCCAGGAGCTCCCTCGCCGCAGCCTCAGCCTCAGCCGCCCTCGCCTCAGCCTCCTTGGTCACCGCGAGCTCCATCTCATCGCGCCAGCGCTTGAGGGTATCCTCGGAGATCTCGACGTCCGCCCCGGCCCAGGTCTCCTCTGCCATCTTCTCAACCTCCTCGACCTTCTTGATCAGGTTGGCGGCGGCGGCGGTGCCACTGAGGTCGTTGAAGGATGCATCCTTCGCAGCCTTTGCGCGGATGGCCGCAGCTTCAGCGGAACGCGCGGCGACGGCAGCACGCTCGGCAGCGGCGTTCGCCTGAGCGATGAGCCTCCTGGCCTTTGTGTTGGCGCCGGCATCCTCGGGCAGATCCTTTGCCGCGGCGGTGGCCTGCTCGGCAACCTCCCTCGCAACCTTGGCCGCCTCCATGGCGATGGCGGCCTCCTTGATCGCCTCCTCGATGGACGCGTCGACGTTGGTCTTCAGGCCGCTGAAGGTGGCCGCGGCTGCTCCTCCGAGGGCCATCTGCGCGGCCTCCATGGAGGCACCCGTCGCACCCGCGGGCGGGGTCTTGGTGGGGCTCGCGGTGGCAACCTGCGCGTTGCTGCGAACGTTGCCAGTCAGGGAGGTGGAGACAGCCTGCTCGGGCAGGGGCACGACGAAATCGGCGCCGTAGTTGTCGAACCAGCGATCGCGACCGCCAGACTCCTTGATGACGAAGCGGAGACCGCCGGGAGCGGAGCCAAGGTCCACCTCGCAGTACGCAAAGTCACCTGCGAGTCCCCCGCTAACCTTCTTCAGGGGGGACTGAACCGCGCGGTCGCCGTACACCTTGGTACCCTCGGGGCGCATGGGGGGAGGGGGAACGGTCCACATATCGGCGCGCGCGCCGCGGGGCACGACACCCCAGTGAAGGAGAAGGTCCCCAGGGAGGTCCGTCTCGACCCTGACCCTTGCAGAGGATCCAGGGGGCATGCCAGCCTCAACGTCAACCTTGACTCCAACTCGTGTCACCTTGTCAACCTCGGTGAACACGCGCTCGGTGAGGTCGAAGAAAGGCTCCCAGGGTCCAGCCTTGAGAGGCTCGGGGGCCGGGGGGGTTTCCACCTCAGCGACAACCTCCGCCTTGGCGGGTTCCTCCTTCTTTGCACCCTTGGCCTTGGACATGAGTAGCTCTGCCACGCCACTCTTCTTCGACTCCTCGATCTCGTAGTCGTCATCGTCTTCGGTCTCCACGTCCTCGACCTTAGCTTTTGCGGACGCCTTCTTACCCCTGCGCTTCTTCCCCGCCTTGGTCGCCTTCTCCTCCTTGGCCTTCTTGGCGGGGGGGCTCGCGGGGTTGCGCTTGAAAGAGTTGAGGGTGCCGAGGAGCGAGGACATGCCCTTGGGCTTACTCGGGCTCGTCGGCGGCGACGCCTCCACGGCGACAGCGGTCGCATCAGCCACGGGCTCGGCCTGAACCTCGGGCTCGGGCTCGGGCTCGGGCTCGGGCTCGGGAAGGCACGGGCACTTGATGCGGAACGAGTCACCACTCTGCATGTTGTACCATTGGTTGTACTTGGGGTCGTGGAGCACAAAGTTCAGGGTGCTCGGCGCGTGCTCGATGTCGCCCTCGATGACGGTATACGCCAACTTACCATCCTCTACGTCCTCCACCGTGAGCGGGGTCTGGCACACCTCCGCGAGCTCCTTCGTGCCAGCTGGCATGATGGATCTGTGGGGCATCACCCAGGTGTCGGGCGCCTTGGCCGTCGCCACACCCCAGTGCAGGATGAGCTCTGCCTCGCTGTCCGTCTCGACGCGGACCCTAAAACGCGGGCCGTTGCACTCCACGGTAACCTTGACCTGAGTCGGGACGTACTCGCGGATTGTGATGCTGTAGTCCTCCTCGAAGAACGTCTCCCGAGGCCCACGCGCCAAGATCCGCTGCTTCAGGTTGTTCTTGTAGTTCGTGGGGGCGGGCGGCTCGGCAACCACCCCCTGCACCGCGGACGCAGCCGTCTTCGCCACGGGCACGGGATCTGGATCCTTCCCTTGGTCCGGGATGAACGTGGGGCCCTTGACCGCCGCCCTGACGGCGAACCTGAGCGAACGTCGCGCCGGCCTCCTCGGGGCGAATGCTGAGTTGGATTTGACCGCGGCCCCCAGGGCGCGCGCCGCCCCTGGCGCGCGCATGGGTCGCGCCACGACGCCTCCAGTCATGAGCTGCCCTGACATGGTCAGATCACTCGAAAACGCCTAAAAGTACTGCGAACGGCTCCCGGTCGCGTCTGATTGCGGGCAGGGGTTCTTCCCGCCTTTTAGCCTCCTCCGGGGCTTTTTTCAAGTGGTGCTCGCCTGAGAGGGGGCGATGAGATCGCGGGTGCGAGGGGCTCGTCAGGAGGGGTGATCGTTCGCACCGCAGCGAACGCGCGAATGTCGTGTATAATACGCCAAAAATCGCACAGTCGTGTGGAGACCCCGCGGGGGGCTCATCCGGAATAAACCGGGGTCAAAATGAGCTCGCGCGCGGGTCGAACACCCCGCGCGCCCGTCGCCCGGAATCTCTCGGAAAAAACCCACCAAACGTTTACCAAAAAGTTCCCCTCGAGGGGTCGGAAACCGGGATGGGGATCGATCGCGGGAACGGGCGCCCCGCGCGGCCAGTACGCGCACGTACGAGACGCGCACCGCACAGACGCGAGGAAACATGCCGGGGATGCCGTCGAACGGCGTTGGGGAGAAAAACAACGTGGGAATTGCGCGTCGGGCGCGCGCGGAGGGCTGGTAAAAAGCGTCCCGGAGCCATCTTCTCCCCCTGGTTTTTTTCCGCGTGTGCGGGGCGGGGCGGATGCGGCGCGCGCGCTCACCTTGCGGACGACGCGCGGTGTACGCGCGGTACCTGGGCGACCTGGGTGCTTGTCTCGCGCGGGGAAATCGAACTGGGGCGACCGCGTTGGCGATTGTCCCGTCGTCTCGCGCGTCGAGTTCTGATCGGCAACACCCGGGACGGCGGCCGTCGACGTAGTGCCGAAACAACGCTTGGCGAGAAATACGCCGAGTTTGGCGCGGCGAACCGCAGCCGTGCTCACACTGATTTGCATACGGGAACGCAGCCACGAAGCGGATCGGGTGGAGTCGAAAAGCGGGGGGACAAAAGATCGGGCGTTAAGCGGGTGCCGAAACGGCTACGCAGATCTGTGATTTGATTGGTTCACGATGCGAAAGAGGGGTGCTTTTTTGATGATCTGTTCGCCAGTTCAGCACATCTTGGATTTGGTTCTGACTCGGTTTCTAGGTCTATTGCTGAGTTGTGCGTCGCGAAAATTTTGGCTGCATGAACATTCGGCTCAGCCAATCAGAACGCGCCGATGTGGCAAGTCCACGAAATTTCTTGGGGAGTCGATGAAATGACAAATATGACCGTTGGGCAATCACTGACTTCCTGTAAATCGTAAGATATGTGAGCGATATACGCGGTGTACGAACCGTCGTTTATTTTTGAACCGTCGGGCACCGTACACGTTGGAAAAACGAACCAGTACAAATGACGCACGTGTATCCGCGATACGAGTTATTTGTGGTTAAGCACGTCCAATTGGAAGCTGACCGTGCAAAGATTTGCCGAATCACCTTTGAAAACACACCGAGCCTCGTCAGCAGTGCCTTTGAACTGTTTGAAAAAAAAAGGCTTTGAAACTCAAAATTGGCTTTCCACCGAGGAAAAAAAATCTCCTGACAACACCCGCGGGTGTTCTGGGATCATAGTCAGCGAGTAGACAAAAGCAGCCGCGTTTGGGAAAGAAAATGCCCCAACTTATCTGCCCGAACCGCCGTGCGTGGTGCAGGCGCCTGTTGGAAAAAGCTGCACGGGCATTTAGTCAGGCCGCGCGACGTTCGGAGATCACAAATTTCGCGAGTCCGGCGTTTCCCTGCCTGGGTTTTCATCTTGTAAAGTGAAGCGGTGGACGCACACGCGAGGTCGCGAACCGCGAGTTTAGCGAGGGACGGGCGCGGATAGAATCCGCGAGACGATTCGTCAGGTCGCGAACGCGCGGAGGAGGAGAGGCGAACGGGCCCGACGATGGCGTGCCCCGCACCGTCGGCCATGGCGGGATGCGGTGGACACGGGGGTGCCCAATACGCCAACAGGGGCGGGTGGGGTAAGTCGACTCGGTTCATCGACTCGGGGCGTCGCAGGGCGCGTCTCACCCCGAGGCCATTCCCATGCGTTCGTAGGGTGCCGCCACAGACGATACCGGCGCTGAGCGCGTCCCCGCCCGACGGTTCCTTCGACGATGACGTTTCGACGTCGGCGATCGCGGTTGCGGCGAGCGACGGGGAGCCGTCGCTCGAGGCTTTCCTCAGCCGGTTTCCGAGCGAGACCGGCGAGAAGGTCACCGTGGATGCCATAGCGGCGGTGTACGACTTCCCTTTGGACGGCTTCCAGAAGGAGGCCACCGCGGCGCTGGTTCGGGGCGACAGCGTGGTGGTATCTGCCCCCACGGGCAGCGGCAAGACCCTCGTGGGCGAGACCGCCATCATGACCGCGTTAGCGCGAGGGCAGAAGGCCATATACACAACCCCGCTCAAGGCTCTGTCCAACCAGAAGCTGAGGGAGTTCCAGGCGCTGTTCGGGGTGCGAAGGGTCGGGCTGAAGACGGGAGACGTGGACATCAACACCGCGGATGCCGACGTCGTCGTGATGACGACTGAGATCCTGCGCAACATGCTCTACCCGCAGGCCACGGGGGAGGAAGGAACGGACCCGACGAGCGCGGGTGCGACGATAGGAGAGTTGGGGGGTGTCAGTGACGGTAGGCTGGACGACGTCGGGGTGGTGGTTCTTGACGAGGTGCACTACCTATCCGACGCGAGCAGGGGAACGGTGTGGGAGGAGACCATCATCTACTGCCCACCCCGAGTGCAGCTGCTGTGCTTGTCCGCGACGGTGGGGAATCCTGACGATCTGGCTGGGTGGATCGAGGAGGTTCATTGCGCTGGAGCATCCAGTCAGAGGTGCCAGACGATAGTGTCCGACTACAGGCCCGTGCCGCTGAACTGGCACTTTAGCATGAGGCCCGGGAGGATGTGGCCAGGACTCGGCCCCCTGTTGAACCGCAACGGCACTAAGCTGAACTACGAGCTGTTCCCGTTCACCAAGGAGGGTGCCAGAGAGTGGGCGGCAGCGAATGGGGGCGCAGGGTTCAATCAATGGGGCGAATACGACGACAGCGACGACGGGGAATACGAAGGGGGTTTCTTTCGCAAAAAATCAGCACAGGAGTTCCCCAAGTTTGACGGCGGCAGGAAAGGCGGCGCCGGTGGGGGACGAGGAAAATTCCGCGGGTCCGCGCGTGGCAGGGGCAACAATGAGCGTGGTAATAGGGGAGGCGATCGAGAAGGGGGCAGGTACGGCTCCAGGGGCCGATATTTTGGCGGATCAGCGCCGCCATCCCCCGCCACCGATCGACAGGCGCGGCGCAGGCTCGTGCCCCACGTCGAGACAACCGTGGGTCAGCTCGTCGCCGCGTCCATGCTCCCGGCGGTGTGGTTCATATTCAGTAGGAAAGGGTGCGACCAAGCCGCGTTTTATCTCTCTGACTGCGGCGCCAAGCTGGTGACGCCGAAGGAGGAGGCACAGATTGCGGCAGCACTGGAAGAGTTTGAGAAATCCAACCCGGATGCGATGCGACCCGAGGCAGTGATTCCGCTCCTGATGGGCATTGCTTCCCACCACGCGGGTCTGCTGCCGGGATGGAAGGGCCTAGTGGAGAACCTGTTCCAGCGCGGTCTGCTCAAGGTTGTGTTCGCCACGGAGACGCTCGCGGCTGGCGTGAACATGCCGGCAAGATGCTCAGTGTTATCGGCGCTGAGCAAGCGCGGCGATGAGGGTCCGAGGATGCTCACCTCCAATGAGTTCATGCAGATGTGCGGCAGGGCCGGTCGACGCGGGTATGATACTGTCGGTCACGTCGTATGCTGCCAGTCTCCCTTCGAGGGATGCGAGGAGGCGTTCGGGCTTGTCACCGCGCCGCCGGAGAACCTCAAGTCACAGTTTTCCATCTCCTACGGGATGGTGCTGAACCTGCTCAGAGCCGGTCGACCCCTGTCCTCTGTGCGATCAATTGTGGAACGATCGTTCGGAAACTACCTGGGCGGACGGGCGAGGCGGGAGCAGGTGAGAGAGCTGAGGCGGATCAGGGAGCAGTCAGATGCGCTACGCGAACAGATTGCGACGGGCGACTGTGGCGTCGAGCCGGAGGAGTGGGCGAGATTCATCAAGCTGGATGAGAGGTTGAAAGAGGAGCGTCGGCTGCTGAAGATCATCTCGAGGCAGACGGATGATGCCATGGCAGAGATGGCTCGCGCGAACGTCAGGGACGCTCTCGAGGTACTCGGCGGGGCTGTGGTGGTGGGCATCGACGTTCGGCGGTCCAGCGAAATGAGCAGCCGCGAGGAGTTCACCACCACCAACCGTGCGATCAAGGCAGCGCAGATACAGGCGGAAAAGGAATCTCCCACCGTCGCGCTTATGCCGGATGGGTCTTGGTCGATGTCCTCCGCCGCACGTGAGGGTGATAACGACGACGACGTAGCGTCTAACCTCGACGAGATCTTCTCCGATGACGACGACACCGCTGGTGACGACGACGACAACGATAGCGGAGATACAGTGCCGGTGGCCACGAGCAAGGTGGATCTCACCCCGGTGGCGGTGGTAGAGGCGTATGATTCCACTGGTGTGGCCTCCGCGATGTACCCCTTGGGGGAATTCGTCGGGTTGGCCGCGGATGGAACGTGGTACAGATTTGACGCATCCCGGATCAAGGCGGTGAGCGAGAATCCCGTGTTGAACGCCGATCAGGATGGAGGGGAATGGGCCGCGCCACCGACGCCTACCCCGGGGTCTCTGCGCTGGGTCCGAGCCAGTGGCGGGCTGTGGCGCGCGCAGGGTAATGAGGAGGCGGTCGAGGCGGCGCGGTGGGTCTCCATCGCCCTGTCCTCGGAAGCGATCAACTCAGCGGATGACTCGGAGGCGGACGCACTGGCGTTCCTCGACGAGCAGAGGGCCAGGATTGCCGCTACCAAGGCCGAGCTGCACGAGATGAAGATGTTCTCCGACATGCGCAGGGCTGTCAAGAAGACCAACCGGAAGCGTGAGAAGCTGAAGAAGCTGGAAGAGCGCGCCAAGAAGGTTGAGCGGAGGGTGGAGGAGTACCAAGCTGCGGGTTGGGACGAGTTCACCAGGGTAGTTGACATCCTTATCGAGGAGGGGGCTCTGGAGGATCCAATCTCCGACGATATCCTCGCACTGATCGAGGAAGAGTGTGCGGCGGATGATGCAGAGCGCGCGGAGCGGCAGCAAAGGCGATTATCGTCTCGATCCGTAGTCGACGAATTGCTAGAATGGGAACCCGATGACCCCAGTCCGGGTACGAAGTTCTCGTTCGAGGGATTGGACAAGCTCGAGGACCTCCACGAGCGAGGCGATGCCGCGGGATTTGGCTACGAACGACCGTTGGTCACCAGCTCGGCGCCGGGTATTGACTTTGCCGCTGAGCGCAGGCGCAGGGACGCTCGTCGCCTGGCGCGATGGGATGTGGAACACGGCGGTTCTGACCGCGCCGAGGAGACACTTCGCCTGACGCCCCTCGGCGAGTGCTGCGCCAAGCTGCGGGGAGAGAATGAGCTGTGGCTCGGGGTGGCGCTCTCGTCCGAGTGCCTGGAGGGCCTGGATCCAACGCAAATTGCGGGGGTGGCTGGCGCGCTGTGCTGCGACAGTAACCGACCCACGAGCTGCGACTACGACCCAAGCCCGGCGCTTGGGAACGCGCTGGCGGACCTGGAGCCCGAGATGGCCGAGGTGATGGCGCTGCAATTTGAGGCTGCGATGAGCTCGCCGGTGAACATGTCGCGCGCGGTTGCGGCACTGGTGGAGTCCTGGGCATCGGGTGCCACCTGGGACCAGGTGAGGGGCGACACAAACTTGGAGGAGGGCGACATCGCGAGGGTGTTTCGAAGAACCTCGGAGCTGCTGGCTCAGATGCCACGCGCCAGGGAGCTGCCGCTTGCCACGAGAAAAGCGGCAGAACAGGCTGCGCAGCTTGTTCTGCGACCCCCGATAACCGACCTGTCGTGAGTTTCTTCTAATTCTTTCAAAGTTAACACTATACTCAAGGCTCATCACTACCCGCATCCCGTATCATTTGCCGCCCGAACTCCAAGTTCTAGCCGCTCTAGTCCTTTCTCGAGGGCCTCCTCTGTTCCCGCCACTGCGGCTCTGAAATACCCCGGACGTGCAGCTCCGCACAAGCCACCCGGGACGATCAGGACTCTGTATGTGATGGCGAGCTCCTCCCACAACCTGGTCTCCCCCTCAAAGCTTCCCCCGCAAAATTCGCTGAGGTCGATCCAGACATAACCGCCGCCATCAGCCCGCGTTGTCGGCACCGCGGCAGCCGGACCCGTCGCCACGCCGAGCGCATCGAGCGCCGTCCTGACTTTCATCTGCCTCCGTCGCAGCAGCATATTATGATGCGAAATTGCCTCCCTGGCAGCCGTCCCTCCATCCCCCATCAGAGCCTGGAGACCGTTTGCAAATGGATCTGACCCTGCGCCAGACCTCACCCGGTCGTCTCTCGTGACAAGGAGGCACGTGGTCTTACCGCGGCTGATGCCGGCTGCGGGACCAAATGCAGTGACAACGTGTGTACGTGTGTTGGCCTTGCGCCACAGCGCAGATGTGCTCATGAACCCCGCCTTTCGTCCCCATGCCGGTTCATCATCCTCATCGTCAGTCATGGCGACGGCTGAGGACGATATCGACCCTCGTGATACATAAACCCCGCAGGCTCCAGTCTCGTCAGCGATAACATGCACATCGTCTTGCGATTGGCACCAGCGCATTACCTCGAGGATGGCGCCAGTTGACGCCACTACACCTGTGGCAGGCGACGGGTTCCCTAGAACGATAGCTCCGACCTCGGCGCCACTCGAACTTCTCAGCGTCTCCGCGCCAGTATCGAGCGCGGCGTTGATATCATCTCCATGTGCACTCGGATCGACGTAGAGCACACTCGCCGTAGTCACAGACCCATCACTCGCTGCTAGGTGTGACAGGCGCCCACTAGGGGAGGGCCACGCGGGTCTATAGGGTGCGACCACGAGCACGCCAGTCTTCATCGTAGTGGCCTCGAGCGCGCCGGCCACGACGGACTCCACGGCCTCCGCCTCGCTCTTAGCTCCGAGGATGGTGACCCATTCAGGCGATAGCCAGCCCTGCACGCCTGGGGTTGGTGGGACCCACGGCGCCCCGTGTCCTCCCTCGACCAACATCTGCGCCGCGCACTGTCGTAGTTCTATCCCCGACGTGGGTGTTTTGCGCTCTAACCCTGTGCCGGAGGTGTCGTAGCCGTCCAATAGCCTGGAATCAAGCATGGCGAGGTCCACAAAGCCGGACGGATTGGCGACAGGCTCGAACACGTCCTCCATCGCCTCGAGCGCGACGCCCACGAACTGTTCCACCGAAACGATTCCGGTGGCGCTAATCGCCGCCACGCGAGTCACCGCGCGCGGGAGGACTCTCCCATCAGGCAAGCCGCGCCGCCCCGCGAGCGCGACCCCCCCGCCACCGAGGGTTTGAACGAGCACGCGCGACATGCTTTGACACAGGAGGTCCAGCTGAAGAGGTTTTCCTTGGCTCGGCTCTCATTTCAGGGTCTACTTATCATTAACGACAGTTGCGGGTCTCCACACCTGGCTGCCGCCATCCATTAGCGCTACACCCTTGGCGCCGAGTTCGTCCCTAATTCGGTCGCTCTCGGCGAAGTCCTTGGCAGTCCTGGCCTCGGCCCTCTTTGCCACAGCCTCATCGACATCCGCCTGAGTCAGACCGGCGCGAGCCAGAGTCAGCAACCTGAGCTCCTCCAGCAGCCCCTCACCGCCCTCGTGCGGCAGTCCCACCGCCTCGAGGGTTTCTTCCACCGTCTTCACCAGGTCCCTGAGCGCAACGTTCCTTCCCACGGCCTTCTTTCCCTTCTTCGTGGACACAAGATCGTTCAGCATCTTGAGCGGCGAGGACAGGGATGCCATCGCGAGGGGCGTATTGAGGTCATCCGTGAGCGCCGATGCCACCGCAGCTTTGGTCTCCACTGCGAGCTCGATGCCCTCCGCCGCCACGCCCGTGGGAGGTTTGGGCTTTCCCTTGACCTCTGCGTCAGTTGCCGACGCCTCCGCCTCTGTCAGAGCGACCCTCGAGTCGACAAGGGTCTGGTACAGGTAGTAGAGCCTGTCCGAAGCCTCCTCGAGCGCCCTCTGGGTGTAGTTGATGGGTGCCCTGTAGTGCGTGCCGAGGAGCATCCACCTCAGCGCGAAGGGATGGTATTTCTCCGTCACCTCGCGGATGGTGAAGAAATTGCCCAGCGACTTGGACATCTTCTCCGAGTCAACTTTGACAAAACCGTTGTGCACCCAGTACCTCACGAACGGTTCCTCCGGCTCGTCCCCGTCGGTCGCGCAGCACCGGCACGACGCCGTGCTCTGCGCAAGCTCGTTCTCATGGTGAGGGAACACCAGATCCTGCCCACCACCGTGGATGTCGATGCTCTTTCCGAGGATGGACTCGATCATTGCGGAGCACTCGATGTGCCAACCGGGTCGACCCGCGCCCCACGGCGAATCCCACGTCGGCTCACCCGGCTTTGCCGCCTTCCACAGCGCGAAATCGGCGGGGTTTTTCTTCCTATCGTCCACGGCCACCCTCTCACCCGCGCGGTTATCCTCCTGCTTACGTCCGCTCAAGGATCCATACTCGGGTAAAGCGTCCACGCTGAAGTAAACGTCACCATCCGCCGGGTAGGCGTAACCCTTCTCGATGAGACGCTCGCACATGGTGACGATGTCCTGGATGTGGTCCGTCGCCCTGGGCTCGATCGTGGGTCTCAAACATCCCAGCGCGTCGATATCCTCGTGGAATGCGGCGATGAAACGGTCGACGAGGGCGTCGCATTCCTCACCGTTTTCGTTTGCACGCTTGATGATCTTGTCGTCTACGTCGGTAAAGTTACGGCAGTAGGTGACGTCGTACCCCATGCGGGTCAGCTGCCGGTAGAGGACGTCGAAGGCAACGTAGACCCGCGCGTGCCCGATGTGCGAGTAGTCGTACACGGTCACCCCGCACACGTACATGTTCACCTTCTTCCCGGTGGAGTCGCGGGGCGAGAACGGTTCCTTCCTCCTGGCCATCGTGTTGTGAAGCATCAGCGTCTGACCGTTGGGCGCGATGGGCATCGCATCGGCGTCCGCAGCGGAGGGAGACGCGACCGCACTGGACGTGGTGAACCTACGCTGAACGCCGCCGAGTCGGATGGGCCTGCGAGTCGGAGTCGGGGAGGGGGATCGTCAGCGAGAGCGGGGTTTAGGGTATATTTCGTGGCGTTATCCTGTCACGAGTCCGAGGCGCACCTTGAGTTGCTATCCGCATCCTGCGCCCCGGAGGCAGCGGCGGCCGGCGCAAGCACATACGTGGATCGCGTGCCCATCACCGGTGCTCGAAGCGCGGCGCATCGCACCCTGCTTGACAGCCTCGACGCGCATGGGGTGGCGTGTCGCTGGTGCGAGGCGCTGCAGGCGATCCTGTGCATGCCGCGCGCCCCGCTCGCGAGGATAGATGTGCACAGCGACATGGCAGCTATTTTGCCGATCGTGTGCTCAGTGGTGGCCCCGACGACCCAGATTCGACGTTGGGTGGTCCCCTGGCGGGCCGTTGTGTCGCAGCCCCTGCAGGCGCGAGGTCGACTAAGAGATACAACTCGTGAACCTTGAAAACCTGCAGAAAAAGTTTGAATTATGAAATAGCGGAAATGTACATCAATTACTATTAACAATGTATGTAATCCACACATATTTTGGCGAAATTAATCCAAACTGAAGGCCATACGTTTCAATAATGCCAAAAGCTTCGGCCAGAATCGCACCGCCGCCCTCGCCGCCGATTTCGCCGCCGCCCATCTCCCCTCCGAGACGCACTAGGAGAGGCGTCTAGGCTGGGTACGGTCGCCATGTCGAAAAAGAAAGGAGGCCCCAAGACGGGCAAGAAGTCCAAGCATCGCTTCTCCTTCACGGAGAAGGCTGCAAAGCCGGAGAAACCCTCGCCTTTCGCGATGAGGTCGTCGAAGCTGAAGTTCGACATCCTCGGCCGGAAGGTCAAGGGTGACAAGGGCAACGTGCTCAAGGCGCGTGAGGCGGGATACATCAAGCGCAAAGACACGCTTCTCAAGGAGCATCAAGCCTCTGGCAAATCAAACGCCTTCGTCGACCGGCGATTTGGCGAAGACGACGCGAACATGACCCCAGAGGAGCGCGCCATCGGAAGGCTAGCGCGCACACGCCTGAGGCAAATCAAGCGCGGGTCCGGGTTCAACCTCAACGACGACGACGACGACGGCCAGGGCTACGACGACGAAGAACCAATCACCCTGACGCACGGCGGCAAACCCATCGACGAGCGTGAGGAGGAGCGTAGGTCCGCGCACGCCATCGCGAGGGGTCGACGGGGAATGAGGGACGACGACTCGGATGACGACATGGCTATGGATGCAGCCACCACAGGGGCGCTTCACTTCGGCGGCGGCGAGGACGATGATGGGTTCGAGCCCACGCTCAAGCGCGGAGATCACGATACTCCCGAGGAAAACGGGGACCCAAACCGTCGCAAGACCAAGAAGGAGGTGATGGATGAGCTCATCGACAAGAGCAAGTACCACAAGGCGGAGCGTGCGCGGCAGAGGGAGAGGGACGAGGATCTGCTCGACAAACTCGACGACGAATTCAAGGAAATCTCCGGGGCTGGCCTTTTCCGCGCGGCACTAAGCAAGGGCGTCGGCCACCTCAAACCCGACGGATGGGAGAGGGGTAAAAAGGGCAAGGACGCCGCTGATGTCACCGAAAAGGGCTCGCTTCTCGAGAAGAAAATGACCAGCTCGGCAAAGGAGGCTTTAGAGCTTGCAGCAAAGGCCACCAATGCCGAGGGTGGTAAGATCAAAGACGATTACGACAAGCTCGCAAGGGAACTTGCGCTCGAGTCCAGGGGTCAGGCGACGGATAGGATCAGGACTCAGGAGGAGGTCGATGCTGCAGAGGCAGCAGCACTCGAGACAGCTGAGCGCGCGCGGCTGAAGCGAATGAACGCTGTTGAATCCGACGATGACGGCCTCTCCGATTCGGACGGTCCCGCCACCGGAGGCTACGCCGCGCGCCGCGCCAAGGCCAAGATGCAGGCTGACAAGGCCGGTAAGAAGGGTGATGGCGACGATTCGGATGACGACCAGCCGAAGAAGAAGAAGGACCGTAAGGATCGCATGGGCGGCGATGACCTCGACGGGAACTTTGATCTGTCCGAAGAGGAGGAAGAGGAGGATGAGGAGGACCAATCGGGTTCTGAGGATATAGACGAAGACTCCGGTGATGACGATTCCGATGCCGATGACCTTGATCTCGACGATAAGAAGGCCATGACCAAGGCCTTCAAGAAGGAGGCAAACAAAATGGGCGAGGAGCTCGACGCCGGCAAGAAGCGCCTCAGAAAGCTCGGCATTCTCGAGGATGGTGGCGACATGGACGACTCTGAGGAGGAGGAAGACGACTCCGAGGAAGAAGACGACGACGACGATGACAACAGCGACGATTCGGATTCTGGGGATGAGGATGAGTATCTGCAGATGGAGCGAATGCGTAAGGAGCTAGAAAAGCGCGGGGTGGACACTAAGCAGTTCTTGGAGGGTGCGATGAAAGATGAGAGTGATGAAGAAGACGACGACGATGAAGAAGACGAAGAAGAAGGAGAAGAAGAAGGAGAATACGATGATGAAGAGGACAAGGACGACGAAGAGGCTGAAGAGGCTGGTGAAGAGAAGGAAGAGCTGGATTTCTCAGGGGACAAGTCTGACTCTGATTTATGGTCAGATTCAGATGAGCAGTATGAGGAAGGGGAGCCAAAGCCGGCAAAGGCAAAGGACCCGAAGGCGAATGCGCCCGTGCCCGAGCTGCCATTCACGTTTCCCATGCCCGAGACCCCTCACGATCTCGAGAAGATCGTCGGTCACCTCTCCGTGGAGGACACCACCGTGGCTTTGGAGCGCATCCGGAAGTGCCACGCACCGACACTCAAGGAGGACAACCGCAAGAAAATGCAGTCCTTCCTCGGCCTTCTCTTGCAGCGCTTTGAGATGCTCTCTGGCCAAAGCCCACTCCCGGTCGATTACCTCGACGTGATTGCGGTGAACATCGCCGCGGTGGCGAACATCGTTCCATTCTTTGCCGTCACCTCGGCCCGCGCAAGGCTTGAGAAGATGGCTGCTCGGCTCAGGCAGAGGCTCCGGGACGGCGAGACCGGTTGGCCTCCCGCGCGCACCATCCTGCTCATTTCGCTCTTCGCCGACATCTTCCCGACCACGGACAAGCAGCACCCGGTATCGACCCCCGCCGCGCTCTACCTCGGCAACGTGCTGGCACACTGTGCGGTGCGGTCCACAAGAGAGGCGGTCACGGCGGTGGTGGTTGCTGGTCTTGCGGCGAGGTACTCAGCACCCGCGGGAAGAATATTTCCCGAGGCGATCACCCTACTAGCCGGCTTGGTGCACGCGGCGGGATCCAGCGGCGACGACTGGTCGGAAGGTCTGCCTGCGCACGCTCGAGATCAGATTGGTGGACCATGGCTGGCACCCGACCTCTCGCGCTTCTCCAGTAAGAAGAAGAAAGGCGCAGACGAGAACAGCAACGTCGAGGGCGCGGTGTCCCTCGCCGAGATGCTCGTCTCGGACGAAGAACCGGGCACGATAGATGCGGACGCGGCGCTCCACGCGGCTTTATCCACCCTGAAGGTTCTTGCCAAGCCCGCGTTGGGAACCGTGGCAGCTGGGGAGATTCTTGCGCCCGTCACTGTGGCGGTTGCTCGACTCGCCCTCGCTCTTTCCGGCGGACCCGGCGACGCAAAACCGGCCAAAGGCAAGAAGCGCGCGCCTCCTCCACCACCTCCCGCGCTCACGGGACCGCTTGCTTCTGCCGCGGAGGTGTGCAGACACATTGACCAGGATATACGATTGGCGCTGGCTGGTCGCCAGCGCGTGCCCCTCGTATGGCGCGAGAAGAAGGTGGAGGCAATCAAGACGTTCAACCCCATGTTCGAGGAGCAGGGTTACTCAAAGGGCAGGGACTACGACCCGAACAGAGAGCGCGCGGAGAAGAGAAAGCTGCAGAGGGAGATCAAGAAGGAGAAGAGAGGAGCTATCAGGGAGCTGCGCAAGGACAACCGCTTCCTGGCGGAGGCTGTTGCGAGGGAGAGGGAGGCCGCCGCAGACGAGCGCGGCGAGAGGCAGCGCGAGACCCTGTCGTTCCTGGAGAAGATGGAGAGCGATCTGAAGAGCGGTGGCCAGGGTGGTATGATCGTCAAGAACCAGAGGCGAGTCAACGGACCGCCGAAGCGAGATCGCAAAAAGCGATAGAAACTCAAAGCGAGACGAGACCGCAAGAAGCGATAGAAACTCAGAGATTTTATTCAAGTATCTCAAAACGGCACCATAGTCCTCGCAATGTCCACTAGCGGCTTCGGCAGCAGCCTCGGCAGCGCCGGAAGCTTCAGAGCATCCTCTCCCTTACGGACGAACGCCACGATGTCCTCCAGCAGCGCGTCGTGCCCGCCAAGTATCGGATCAGTCACAAAAGGGTCCGTGTGCGTCTTGCCAGGGTAATATTTCTCTGTCACCTCTGCCACGCCAGCCGCGCGGAGCGCAGCGGCAAATTTAGCGCTCTCCGAGGGCGGCGCGGAGGTGTCAGCGCTTCCATGGCATAGAAGCACGGGAGGTTGGCGCGAGATGAGCCCGGGAACGCCCGCCTGATCGCGCAGGATGGCGCAGGGTGAAGCTCGGGGCAATGCCTCCTCCGCCCTTGCACCGGTGTAACCGGCCTCCATGATGGAGTGGAACACCTCCCGATGTAGCCCCCTGCGATGGAAATGATCCACCAGGCTCTGGTCTTCAGGGCTATACACACCCGATACGCCGACGAAGCCCGCAAGCGAGGATGGCGACCACGCGGAGGCCAGACCATATCCGCTCAGCTCCCACTCGGCCTGCCGAAGGATTGCCGTTGCGCTGAGGTGCGCACCCGCGCTCTGACCAACCACCACGATCCTCCTTGGGTCGCCTCCCAGCGCCACGGCCCTCTTTACGACCCACCCGATGCCGCAACCGACGTCCTGGATCATCTCTCCGACCGTGCCCTGAGGAAAATTGCGGTAGTCCAGGGACGCCACGATGAAACCCTGCTTCATCAGTGACTGCGCGAGCAACGCACCCCATGCCTTGTATCCAATGATCCACATACCTCCGGTGACGAAGACGATGACAGGTCTGCCTCCGCCCGAGCCGCCGTTCTCATGCCTCTCCCTGGGCGCGGGATCCCTCCCCGCGTCCGTTTCGGCGTCTGCAGCGCGCACTGCCGCCTCCGTCTTCTCAATGTCAAATGCGCACCCCGGGGGCAGGTAAAGGTCCAGCCTGTTCCTTGGCGCCGAACCATACTGCAGGTTCCTCTTCACCCTACGGTCCGTGTAGTAGAACCAGGCTATCCTCAAGAACGCGGGGGAGAGAAAAGCCGCAAATCCACACAAGCCGAAGAACTTCACCAGCCAGTTGAACCTGGTAGTTGAAGAGGGACAGTGAACCTCAGATCTTGGTCGTGAGCCGGTTTTTATACCTAACCGAATCTGGTGCGCGGAGGGGAGGGAGAAGGGCGCGGATCCTCACCTGATGTGATACAGGAGTCTCATCGTGAGCCTGCAAATGAAAGAATTTGGGACGTGGTGAGTGAAAGGTAATGGTGCATAGCTCACAGGGTATTTGACCGAGCAGCAGCTGCCACGGTTTTTCCCGCGGCAATGAACCTGTTTTTCCGAGGCTCGGACGGGAGCACTCACCATATGGGCACCCCTATGATCTCCCAGATCTTCCTAAGAGGTGTGTACCACGTCAACTGCTCTCGTGCGCCCATCGAGGTACGGGAGATGCTCCCCTGCTCTCCCTGGATGAGGGAACCTCGCTGGGACTGTTTCGCCGTCGTCAACTTTGTGCCAAAATTGCCTGCCAGAAACCGGATTCCTACCGGAGTTTGGCTTGCCTCACGTGAGTTTGGCCAACCTGATTTGGTGATTTTTCCCGTAGTGGCCGCCGCCGCCAAAGAGCTGGGTTCGGGGAATCGAAAGGCGGGAAACGCGAACCTACTCTACTCTACTAGCGAGACGACGAGTGACCCTTAAGAAGAATAACATTTCGGTCGGCGCGGACACAGCGCCGCCGGGACAACTTGAGTGAAAGTTCTTTCAATTCAACAGCTGTACGGCGGCGATGGACGGCATCTTCTCCCTGAGCTTCTGCGTCACGGCCACGCGCACGGTCATCACAGACGCAGCAGGTCCTGTCAGCCTGACCTTCACGATGGGATCCTCTATGTCGACCAGCTCGAGCTGTCCTCCTCCCGTCCCCGCGAGGTACGGCCTGATCTCGTCGAGCGTCGCCTCCACGTTTTCCTCGGTGAGGTCCAGGCCCCCAGCCTCGTCCTGGATCTGCTCAACCTCCATGATCTCCGGGATCTTCTCCATCAGCCTCTTCTCGATACCCATGCGCATGGTGACGGTCGACGACGGGCAACTGCCGCACGCTCCGTTGAGCTTCAGCCTCACCACGAGCCCATCAATCTCCACGAGCTCCACGTCGCCACCGTCCGCGATGAGGTACGGGCGCACCTCGTCCAGCACCTTCTCCACGTTATCGGCAGTGAGCTCCAGCTTCTCGGAGATCGAGCTCTCACCGGCTGCCCTGACGGTGACGACACGCCTGACACGTGCCCCGGCAGCCCTGCCGGGACGAGATGCTGGGGGCCCGACCCTGCGGTGGGTCATTCCCACCGACGACAGAGAAGCCGCCATTGGTTTTCCGCGCGCAATTCACGGGGTGAAAAGGCGAGCTCGCCGGCGACAGGTCCTAGAAAGACTCACGAAAGGTCTTTCAGGCTAGAGCGCGGCGTAACACAACCGTGTCGCACGCGAGGTCGGTGTGGCGGCCGGAGGTTCCTCGCCTGAAAACGATAACGCGCCGGGAAAAACCTCTCTGACCAATCAGATGCCGGGGAAAAAAAATCACGGAACTCGACTTTTTGGTGTGTCCGTGGACTTTTGTTTTGTTTTTTTGTAGAGGACGAGAAAGAAGAAGCTCCCAGAAGGCCACACAACACGACTCCTTCGCCGCCTCGACCCGCAGACATGTCCTCCAAAACGTTCAAGATCGCCATGCCTGAGGGCCTCGATACGCACGATACTTCTCCTCCGCCCCTCCCGAGCTGGCTGAAGGGCTTTTGCGTCACGTCCAAAGCGCCCAGCGACGTGAGAAGGGCCGGCTTGGAAGTTTGCAACCTTCTCGCCGACGGGTTCTTCAAGCTCTCCTACGACGACGTCTCCGTGCCCAGATCCATGGTCAAGCCCGGCGAAACGGAGGTGCCGTACGACACCGCCGAGGCTATTCTCGTCCCCGGCTCACCCGGAACGATCTTCGTCGCGCTGCGCCCCGATAACACCACAGTGGACCCTGTGCTTCTGGCTCGCGCTCTTATCGAAGAGGCTGACCACGTTGGAGCGGATGGCTGGACGAAGACTGCGCAC
>Ga0181573_10000350_pt1 | contig 48478 bp, 50 predicted proteins | sample 101ome_25_FD_148643 | JGI IMG/M metagenome (GOLD analysis project Ga0181573, IMG submission 148643) | Coastal salt marsh microbial communities from the Groves Creek Marsh, Skidaway Island, Georgia - 101409BT metaG (spades assembly) | ecosystem: Environmental > Aquatic > Marine > Intertidal zone...
GTCCAGGTCGTTGTAGGGGATGACGTCGAAGCCGGGGGTGTAGGGCCCAAACCCACCCGTGCTGTCCGGATCCGTCGAGAACGACACGATGGTCGTCGTGCGGCCGTGGAAGTTCTCGGAACACGTGATGATTTTGGCGGCGCCGGACGGCACGCCCTTCACGTCGTACGCCCACTTGCGCGCAATTTTGATGGCGGTCTCGACCGCTTCCGCGCCGGTGTTCATGGGCAGGACCTTGTCGTAACCAAAGTACTCGGTCACGTATTTCTCGTAGGGGCCGAGGATGCTGTTGTAGAAGGCGCGGGAGGTAAGGGTGAGCTTGGCGGTTTGGTCTTGCATCACCTTCACGATGCGCGGGTGGCAATGCCCTTGGTTCACGGCGCTGTAGGCGCTCAGGAAGTCGAAGTACTGCTTGCCTTCCACGTCCCAAACGTGCACGCCTTCGCCGCGGTCAAGCACGACCGGAAGGGGGTGGTAGTTGTGGGCGCCGTGGGCATCTTCGAGGGCCATCAAATCGGCCGAGCTGAGCGTTGCATTCGTGTTCATGCCACGAAAATAGGGCGCGACTTGGCCTCCCGCCGTCGACATCCGTGACTCTCGATGTACTTTTGCACTCCAAAACCTAAAGACAACCAATCTTTTCCCCATGGCGACCAACCGCACTTTCACCATGATCAAGCCCGATGCGACGGGCGCTGGCAACACAGGAAAAATCATTGACCGCATCATCGGTGCTGGTTTCACCATCAAAGCGATGAAGTGGACCCGCTTGAGCATGGACGATGCCGCTGCATTCTACGCAGTGCACAAGGAGCGTCCCTTCTTCGGTGAACTCACCGAGTACATGACGTCGGCTCCCATCGTGGCCGCCATCCTTGAGAAGGACAACGCTGTGGCAGACTTCCGCACCTTGATCGGTGCAACCAACCCCGCGGAGGCCGCTCCTGGCACCATCCGTGCGGACTTTGCTGAGAGCATCGCGGCCAACGCCGTGCACGGCTCAGACAGCGACGAAAACGCCGCCATTGAAGGCGCATTCTTCTTCAGCACCCGCGAGCTCGCTTAAGTGCTGTCGTTACATGACTTGAAAAAAGGCTGCCTTCGGGTGGCCTTTTTTTGTGCGCAGTCGTCGGGCTGCAAGGAGGTCGTATGATGCCTGTTCAGTCGAAGAAGACGTCCGCGAAATTGAGCAGGTAGAGCTCACTTTCGGCACGGGTCAGGGCGGTGTAGAGCCAGCGCAACCATTCAAGGTCAACGCGCTCCTCGGTCATGTATCCTTGGTCGACCACCACCGCCGGCCATTGTCCGCCCTGGCTTTTGTGGCAGGTGAGGGCGTACGCGAACTTGACCTGGAGGGCTTGGTAACACGGGTCGGAGTTGGTGGCTTCGTGGATTTTGGACTTGCTTCCGAGGTAGGAGTGGTCGGCGCTGACCGCGTCGTAGAGCGCTTGGCGTTCCGCGCGCGGCTGCGAGGCGCGCTCCGAAGTGAGGACACTGAGGTTGATGTGGACGGAAAAGCTTGGGTAGTCGGGGACGTCCGCCAGGCGCACTTCTGCCTCGGCAAACGGGGTGTCGTACCGTTCGAACCGCGACAGGATGCGGTCGACGATGAGGGTGTCCCCGTTGGCGATGAGGTTGGTGGGGAGTTCTTCGTGGTCCGCGAGCCAATGGTAGTTGTTGGCGACGACCATCAGGCGGTCTCCCGCATTGAGCTCATCCTCTTGCCACAGGACCCGAGCCCGAATCTGCTGGTTGAACTGCACGGCGCGCTTGTTGGACCGCGTGATCACCACGAGGTTGTCTTCGCCGTGCTTGGCGTGCAGGTCGACGAGCAGGTCTTCGAGGTCTTGCCCCAAGACCCGAGTCATCCCTGGACCCACTTCGAAGCGGGGCAACGGAACCGGACCCTGGGGTTCCACCAGCGCCATGGACATGCGCAAATCGTGCGCGTTGCTGAGGATGGCGCTGTCAAGCTCTTGCCGCACCACGTCGTGAAGCGTCACTTCGGCGAGGGTCAGGTCGTAGGCGTCCCGGAGTTTGGGTCCCTGAAGGGCGGGGCTCTCGGAAGCACCGACGGGGGGCAACTGCGCGTCGTCGCCGATCAACATCAGCCTGCAGCCGTGGCCCGAATACACGAACTCCACGAGGTCGTCGAGCAGGCTTCGGTACTGGAATCCGCCCGAAGGCAGTCCGCCTCCGTCCCCAATCATGGATGCTTCGTCCACGATGAAGAGCGTGTCGGTGCGTCGATTGGGCATGAGTCCGTAGGCCGTTCCGCCTTCGGGGTTCCGCTTGGGGCGGTAGATGTGCCGGTGGATGGTCGACGCATCCTGCCCCGCGTGGCGCGCCAACACCTTGGCGGCCCGACCGGTCGGGGCGAGAAGGACGCACTTCTGGCGTGCGTCGCGCAACGCACGAACCACTGCACCGACGGCCGTCGTTTTTCCTGTTCCGGCATACCCCCTCAACACGAGCGCACAACGCGGCTTTTCCGAGACGATGAACCGCGACCACACGTACGCAAACCGCTCCTGGCTTTCCGTCGGAGAGAACGGAATTTGGCCGAGCAACCGAGATTCGAGGTCAGCAGCGCGCTTGGAGGTGTTGGACGTGGCAGAAAGGTGGGGCATGGTCGGGCCTTCGAAGGTAGGTCGCGAGGCGTTGCAGGCTGAGTTCCATGTTGTAGTTTTGGGACCGCAAACACGCGATTCGCACCATGGAAAAGTTCTTCAACGAAATCAACAAGTACGTCATCAGCATTTTGCTGTTTCTCGGAGGCTTTGGCTTTTTGGCCAAATACCTGAGCGGCGACGCACTCGAAAGCCAGCCTGTGGCCATGTTGTTCGCCTCACTCGCCATGCTGGCGGTGGGCGTCCTTGCGATGCCGGTGGTGCTTGAAAAACTGGACCAGAAGATTTACAAAGCGGTGTTGGCCGTGGGTGCCTTGGCGGCCGCTGGTTTGGCTTACTCGGTGTTCTACTCTGTGGACGAGGAGATTCGCTTTCAAGAAACCCAAAAGGAGGTGAACGCTACGACTGTTCAGCGCCTAAAGGACATTCGTTCGGCGCAAGAGTCGCACCTTGCCGTGTACGGCACATTTGCTGAGACGTTCGACAGCTTGATTAAATTCGTTCAAGCTCCTGTGGTTCCCGTGGAATTCAACATGGGTTCGTTCCACGACACCCTTCCAGAATCGCAAAGTCGCGAGGAAGGGTATGTCATCAAGCGCGCCCAAATCGCAGAAATTGCCGACGAAATTGGCATGGCCGAGCAGGAATTGCTCGATTTGATTTCTTCAGACTTGAGCCCTTACAAGGTGCGCGACACACTTTACACGTCGTTTTTCGCGGAGAATTTTGAACCGGCGGTTCGGTCCGCGCAGCGCCTGCCGCAAGTCAGCCTCGACTCCCTCCCTTTCAATCCGTACACGGGAGAACGTTTTGTGATGAAAACGGGTGCGGTGGAAGTTGGTCGTGTTTGGCAGCCGACCATCCTGGTGCAGGACCCCACTCCGTTTGGACGGGATAAGGTCAAAAAGGACACGTTGCGTTTCGGGTCGTTGATGGAAGCACACCGGGACGGAAACTGGAGAAACTGATTGTCTCGTGAGCCGTCTCGCCTTGGTTTGGGATGGCACGTGGTTGACTTGGACCGCGTTCAACGGACCGTCGGATGTTGGACGACGTGAGATTTCGCGCGCCGACATGGTTCCTGAGGTCCTTCGCGCGTTGCGCAACCAGGTGGGATCGGGAGCGCATGTGATTCACACAGAATGGGGCGTGCCGGCTACGGCGATGCCTTTGTCCCTCCTTGCTGAGCCTGCTCGCCCCGAGGCCATGGAAGCGTGGTTCAACCTTCACCACGGTCCTTTGCCCAGCGGGCATCGTCTTCAGGTCGACGTGTTGGCGGACGTGGCCGACGAGCCATGTTTGGCCGTCGCCACTTCGGGGACCTGGCACGACGCCGTGTCCTCCCTTTTTCCCCAGGCCCGTCACGTTTCGGTTGTTCAGGCGCTTCTCCACGACGCGATTCAATGGAACCGAAGTGAGCCCTCTCCGCATTGGACGTTCCGTGTGGAGGCCAGGGCGGAAGGCGCAGTGCTTGTGTCGTCCCGCGGTGAGGCGCTCCAATGGGTGCATCATTTGCCCAAGGGAAGCACCTCCGACGATTTGCTTTATGCCATGGTCAATGCCGTGCACCGTTCTGGAGGTGACGTCAACGCTTCTCGTGTGATGTGGTCTGGAACGAGCGACATGACGGCCGGGTGGGACCGATTCTTGGCCGTTCATCCCGCCGAGAATCGGGCAGAAGACAAACTCCAGTCGTGGCGTCCGCTCCTTGAATCCATGAACGCATGCGGATAACGGGGGGAGAATGGCGCGGCCGGCGATTGCCAGAGCTGAAGGGCTTCAAGGGACGTCCCACCACGGATTTTGGGCGGGAAGGCCTGTTCAATTTGTTGTCGTCTCGGGTCGATCTCGAGGGCGTGCACGTCCTGGACCTCTTCGCGGGAACTGGCATGGTTTCCATCGAATTTTTGAGCCGAGGCGCAGCTTCGGTCACGTCGGTTGAACTCGCGCCGAAGGCGTGCAGGTTCGCCGCCAGCCAAGCGGCCAACCTCGGCAGCGACGACCTGCACCCTGTGTGCGCGGACGTTTGGGGTTTTTTGAACAAGCCGCTCACCCAATTCGACGTGGTGTTCGCCGATCCTCCTTACGACATACCCAAGCTTGAGACGTTGCCCGACGTGGTGCGCGAATCAGGGGTGGTGGCGCAAGGAGGCTGGTTCATCCTCGAACACGGCGAACGGGTCGACGTCTCAGATCGATCAGGCCACGTCTTGTCGCGCAAATACGGCCACGTCCATTTTAGTTTGTTTACCTTCGACTGAATGCGGATTGCTCTGTTCCCAGGGTCGTTTGACCCCGTTACCCGAGGCCACGAAAACGTGGTGCGGCGGGCTGTTCCCATGTTTGACGAAATCGTTGTCGCCGTCGGCCGACACGGGTCCAAAAAGGGCATGTTTACCATTGAGGACCGCGTGACCATGTTGAATGCGACCTTCGCAGATTGCCCCACGGTTCGTGTCGAATCGTACGAAGGGCTGACTGCGGATTTTTGCAAGGAAACGGGGGCTCAGGTCCAATTGCGGGGAGTTCGAAATGCCGTGGATTTGAGCTACGAACAGACTTTGGCCCAAATGACGCGCGCCATGCATCCTGAATTGGACACCGTGGTCTTGCTCACGGATCCGGAATTCGCTCCCATCCATTCCACGGTGGTGCGCGACGTGCTTTCGCACGGAGGAGACGCCTCGCCGTTCGTGCCTGAGGCGATTCTGCCATTGCTCACTCGTCCATGATCCTGCACCCCAAATTGACTCTGTGGACCTTGTTGGCATTCGCAGGAGTTACAGGGCTTCGTGGCCAATCCGATTTGGTCCTCCGTTGGCTGGACGACGAAGGGAAACCGGCTTGCGCATCGGCCGAGGCAGGCTACACGTTGCACGTCAGCAGCTGGGTGGACGGAGTGACCCAAACCCCAATTCAAGGCGCGGACCTGGTTGTGGACAGCACGGGCACATGCTCGTGGCCTGAGGTCGAATCGGGGATTTACACCCTGGAAGCGTTGCCATGGGCCTGGACCTTTGTGGTGGATGATCAGTTCGCTCCGAAGGACACGGTGACTTTGGTTTGGCCGTCGAACAAATTCAAACGGCTTCGTGGCAACGATGCGCCGGTTCACTACAGCCTTGGTCATCCAGGGACACAGCTTGACAGCTTGTCGGCATGGATGTCTCAAAGGCTTGATTCCTTGGATTTGGACCAACTCATGGCCAGTGGGGCGGTCGGCGGAGGGGTTGCGGCGACCGAGGCAGCGCGTGACAACTTGCGTGAAGCGCTTCTTCAGAGCGACTCGGTTCTTGCCACGTTCTTGACAGTGGAGGCTCATACGCTGTGGGGCGATTTGTTCGAGTCGAGGATTCGAGAATGGCGCATGAGCTTGGGAGCAACGGGAGAGGGAGAGGCGGCTGCGGCCTGGCTGTCCTCGAAGGATGCGCGCACGTGGGCTGGGAAATTGGCGAGTCCAGGGTGGTGTTCGTCTTGGGAATTGCAGCACGATTTGTGGTGGAATGCGCTGGAAGAAAACCGGAAGCCATGGCGGTCGTGGGTTGCCACGGGAGATGTGGACAGCTTGCGTGCTTCTTGCAATTGGTCTCTCGACGAGCTGCATTTGGCAATGTGGATGGGGCAGGGGCAGTCTTGGAGCCGTTGGGCCGAAGCCTGGTGGGAATTGCGGTGGAAAGACCAGTGCGAAGTCGCCGAGGTTCGCCGGCAATCGGACCAGGCACGTCGTCACCCCAAGAGCGCTCAGGCCTGGGGAGACGTCATGTGGATGATGCCCAACGGGGATCTCGAACCGGCTTGGGCTGGAGACGGCGACTGGCGAATTTGGTTGGTGACGCGGTCTGGCTCAGCCTCGGGCATGCGGGAACGCGCCATTTTGCGGTCTTGGATTCTCAATGAAGGGCCGAGGGACGTGTCTTGGGGCGTGTTGTCGGTGGATTCCAACGAGGAGGGGTGGGCGCAAACCCTGCGGGAACGTGAGTCCATTCAAGAGCGTGTTCATTGGGTGGGGCGGGACCCAAGTTGGTGGGATCGCCTTGACGTCTCACGCGTGCCCCAGGTCATAGTGGTTCGGCCCGACGGCGAAATCCAAACCCACCACGCATCCCTTCCGAGCGAAGGCCTGTTCGATGAGTTGAAGCGCTGGAGGTTGACGGCGCGTTGATCGGAACTCAAGTCCACGAGTCGTCGTGGGTAGCGCTCAAAGCAATTCGTCCAAGACAATTCGGATGCTTCCAAAAGTCTTGTTGAGCACCTCCTCTGGGAAGGGGGCAGTCAACCACGTGACGTCGGAAATGCCTTCAATGGATTGAGGAACTCCGCGGGTTTGGGTTCCTCGGTGGCGCATGGGGTACCAAAACGTGGTCTTCAGCAAGATGACCCCGTCTTGCTCGTAGGTGTGAAATGTGGTGAAGGCTTCGCCTGTGATCTCAAGGTCTGAAATTCCGGTTTCTTCTTCCACCTCCCGAACCGCGGCTTCTTCCAGGCTTTCACCCGACTCGAGCTTCCCTTTGGGCAAGTCCCATTTCCCGTTCCGTTGAATCCAAAGCACGTGACCGTCCTCGTCCTGAACCACCCCTCCTGCGGCAGCCAGTTCCTGGTAGCCAGAACAGAAGGTCATCCACACGTGGTCTAGGTCCCGTGCATAAATCGTCACGCTGTCCAATCCGGGACTGCGTTTCAGCATGGTCGGGAGTTCCCGAAGCATGCGTTCTGTCGGGTCAAGCAGCTGCAGCTCACTTTCGTGCAGGACGACGTTTTCCTCGTTGAAATCTTCGAGGAACGGCCGGAATTTCACCCGGCGGTTCAGCATGAATACATCGTAACTTTGCGGCATGACCCTTGCGTCCGAACAACGCCGAAAGGTAGCGGAATTCCTGCTGCGCATCAAAGCCATCCAATTGCGACCTGCAGATCCATTTACCTGGGCAAGCGGTCGATTTTCTCCCATTTATTGCGACAACCGCAAGATTCTGTCTCACCCTGCGGTCCGAACGTTTGTTCGGCAGCTGACAAGCGAGCTTGTGGAGGAGCGGTTTGGCAAGCCGGACGGCATTGCCGGTGTGGCGACGGGGGGAATTGCCTTGGGCGCCCTTGTGGCGCAAGAAATGGGGCTCCCGTTTTGTTACGTGCGTAGCTCAGCAAAAGCGCACGGTACAGGACAGCAAGTGGAAGGAGATTTGGACACCATGCGCAACCTTGTCGTAATTGAGGATTTGATTTCCACCGGGAAAAGCAGTTTGAATGCCGTCGAAGCCTTGCGTCAAGCCGACCTCGAGGTGAAGGGCTTGGTGGCCATTTTCTCCTACGGATTTGCCGATTCAGTGGAGCGGTTCGCAGAAGCCAAGTGCCCATTTGAGGTGCTCACGGATTACCCGACCATGTTGGCACAGGCGCAATCCGAGGGGTACATCACGCCGGACCAAACCACCCTCCTCGAGGCCTGGTCGTCCGATCCGGTCGCCTGGAGCAACGAACGCACTCCCGCATGACGCGCATTGAATCTCCCCAAGTTCACCTCGGTGCTCCGGCATCTGACGTGGCGCGTGACTTCCAAAACTGGGAGTCTTTCGGCACTTTGCTCGGCGCAGGGCCCGTGTCGGACTTTCAAGCCAACGGCGAACGTTGTTCGTTCAAAGTGACGGGAGGCGTGGCCATCCACCTGGTGCGTACTTCGGATTCCACCCTCACGGAAGGTCAGGTGCTGACGTTGGCCACCGAAGCACCCACGCCGGTGAAGTTCACCTTGGACGTGACGGTGGAGACTGCAGACTCAGGTTCGACCTGTCAGGTCGGGTGCGACGCCGACTTGAACCCGTTCACAAAAATGATGGTGGAGCCAGCCCTCAAGGGGCTGTTTGGGCAGATGGCGGAAGCCTTGCAAGGGCGTTACGGAAGTTGATTCATCGCGCGGCGCCGGCCGTCCCGTGGTTCACGTCGGCCTCACCAACACCACCTCACTTCAGAGGAAGGCAACCATTCTGAAGGAGGCATCTGTCCGGATTCAGGTTGGACAAGCCACTCAAATCGTCCGATTCCTTCTTGGTTGACCCCCATCAGGCGCCCTTTCCAACGGCGCTCGTAAACCACGAATTCCCGGACCTCACCGAGCGCAAACAACGCCTCGTGGTATTCGTCCAAAGAGAGGTTTTGCGTGGACGCTTCAAGCCCGATGTTCAATCGAGTGACGACGGCTTCAGCCAATTTCACGGAGAGGGAACGCGGGTCGAATTGGGTTTGCCAAGCTTCGGAAAGGCTGACTGCAGGGTAGCTTCGTGTTAACCTGCTCGAGCCCACGTTGACCCCAATTCCGATCACTGCGGTTGTCCATTGGTTGCCTCGCCACATGTTTTCGACCAAGATTCCGGCCACTTTCCGGTGCTCTCCGGCATGCCAAACCAAAACGTCGTTGGGCCATTTCACTTGAACGGCTTCGGGGGTTTGGGTTGCCGGAAGAAGCTCGGTGAGGACGCGGTGCACCGACAAAGCGACTTCCATGTTGACGCGAGCTGGATGCCAGTCTTTTTGGACGGGGAGGGCCAAGCTCAAACAAACGTCGCGACCCGCCTCGGAACTCCAGCGCCGGTCGCGTTGCCCTCGGCCTTCGGTTTGGTGGTCCGTGGTGAACAGCACGGGGCCCTGGGGGACGTGCTTGCGCAACCACTCCAGCGCCCATCGGTTGGTGCTCGGAACGGTGGGGAGGTGGTGCTGTTGCCAGAACATGGTTGGAGGTTTGGCATTCCTTGGCTGAAGGCAAAAAAGCGCCCCGGCCGGAACCCTTTCAAAAGTAGTACCTTTGATGTGCGGAAGCACGGATGAATTTGATCACACCTCCCCCCACAGAAGCCCTGGCGCAAGCCGTGGTGCAAGGCCTTGAAGCCTTGAAGGCCCAAGACATCGTATCGTTGGATTTAACTCCTTTGACGCACGCGATTGCGTCGACGTTCATTGTGGCCTCGGCCACGAGCCGAACGCAGGTTGAGGCCCTGGCTCGGTCGGTGGAACAAGCCACAGTTGAGACCCTGAATGAACGTCCATGGGGGGTTCATGGTTTGAGAGGAGGAGAATGGGTCATCCTCGACTACAGCGATGTGGTCGTGCACATCTTTCACAGCGAAGCGCGTTCGCACTACGCGTTGGAGGAATTGTGGGGTGATGCTCCCGTTCACCGCCACACTTCAAACTGAACACCATGGAACAGAACGCTCCCAACGCTTCGCCCAAGGGCGGAGGCAAAAAGCCCTCCAAGCCCGGGCGACAAATGAATTTCTATTGGGTGTACGCCATTGTGGCGATGTTCCTGTTGACCATGGTGATGGTGGGCGAATCGGGCGGGCAGCGCCAGGTTCAATGGGCCGAGTTCAAGGGGTTGGTCGAGGATGGCAAGGTTGCCCGTGTGAGCTACAACGGAGCGCAGGCCAACATCTTTTTCACCAAGGCGGTGCGCGACAGCTTGTCCGGAGACCAGTCCGAGCCGCAGTTGCTCAAGGCGCTCTACGCCGGTGCAGACGCCACCATGAACATCCCGGCGGGCGAGGCCTACCAGGCTGATCTGAAGGAGCTTCAGGAAAAGCACGGGTTTGACCTGCGCTACGAGCCGCCCAACGAGTGGGGAGGCCAAATCCTGTCCTGGGTCATTTTCCTCGGACTCATGGTGGTCGTTTGGATGTTTTTGATGCGCCGTCTCGGCGGCGGGGCTCCCGGAGGAGGTCAAATCTTCAACATCGGAAAATCCAAGGCCCAGGTTTTCGAAAAAGGCGAGGGCACCGACGTCACCTTCAACAACGTGGCCGGGGTGGACGGTGCGAAGGAAGAGCTTCAGGAAATCGTGGACTTCTTGAAGCACCCGGGCAAGTACACGGAACTCGGGGCCAAAATCCCCAAAGGCGCGTTGCTTGTCGGCCCTCCGGGCACGGGGAAGACCTTGCTCGCCAAAGCCGTAGCAGGGGAGGCGCAGGTGCCGTTCTTCAGCTTGAGCGGTTCCGACTTCGTCGAGATGTTCGTCGGCGTGGGGGCCTCACGTGTGCGCGACCTTTTCAAGCAGGCGAAGGAAAAGTCGCCCGCAATCATTTTCATCGACGAGATTGACGCCATCGGCCGGGCGCGGGGCAAGAACGCCAACTTCGGTTCGAACGACGAACGCGAAAACACCCTGAACCAGCTCCTGACCGAGATGGACGGGTTTGGAACGAACAGCGGCGTGATCATTCTCGCGGCCACGAACCGGGCAGACATTTTGGACAAGGCATTGATGCGCGCAGGTCGCTTCGACCGCCAGATTTACGTCGACATGCCGGACGTGAACGAGCGCAGGGCCATCTTTGACGTGCACCTGAAGCCCATCAAGACGGACAACTCTGTGGACGTGGAGTTCCTGTCAAAGCAAACTCCGGGATTCAGCGGCGCCGACATCGCCAACGTTTGCAACGAGGCCGCGTTGTTCGCAGCAAGAAAGGAGCACAAGCTCGTGACGCACAACGACTTTTTGGATGCGGTCGACCGCATCATCGGCGGCTTGGAGAAGCGCACCAAAATCATCACCGACAACGAGAAAAACACCATCGCCTTCCACGAAGCGGGGCATGCCGTGGTGAGCTGGTTGGTCGAGTTTGCCTCGCCGCTGGTGAAGGTGAGCATCGTGCCTCGAGGCCAAAGTCTCGGCGCCGCATGGTACCTTCCTGAAGAGCGCGCCATCACGACAACTGAGCAGATTTTCGACGAAATGTGTGCGGCGCTCGGCGGTCGGGCGGCGGAGGAGATCATGTTTGGCAAGATTTCGACGGGCGCGCTCAGCGACCTCGAAAAAGTCACCAAGCAAGCGTATGCCATGGTGTCGGTTTATGGCCTCAACGAACGCATTGGAAACCGGAGCTACTACGACAGCAGGGGGGAGAACACCTTCACCAAGCCGTACAGCGAAGAGACCGCCCGAATCATCGACGAAGAAGTGAGTGCCGTCATTGAGAAGGCCTACGATCGCGCGAAGGACATCCTTGCCACCAACCGCGAAAAACTCGAAGCGCTGGCGCAGTCACTTCTTAAGAACGAAGTTATCTTCAAGGAAGACGTGGAGCGCATTTTGGGTGCACGTCCATTCGCTTCGGCAGCGCCGACCTTGGCCGTCCTGGCGCAAGATGACGTTGCCGTTGGGGACGTTTCTGAGGCCCCGGCATCGCCTGAGACCTCGTCCCCGTCTGAGGAGGGCGCAGGTGAGCCAAAAGCGGAGGAATGAACGGCTGGGTGCTCGTCATGAAGTGCCCCGACGCCAACATGGCGCCGCTGATTCAGGGAGGTTTGGAAGCCGAGGGGATTCCTGCCGTGGTGATGAACAAGCAGGACTCGAGTTACGTGGGCATGTGCTTTGCAATACGACCGGTGGAGATTTGGGTTCCTGAAGCCCATGGCGAGCAAGCTCAAGCGTGGTTAAATTCCCTCGAAGTATGAGCGAAAAGGGGCGAAGTGAAACGTGGACGCGAGCCTTGACGGGGGCGGTGTTCGTGGTCGTGGTTATGGGCGCCGTTTGGCATTCGCCGTGGAGCAGTGCTGCGCTGTGGGATGTGGTGGCCACTCTGGCATGGGTGGAGTGGTTTAAGGCACCGAAAGGCCCGAGTTCGAAATGGCCCAAGGCCATGCTTTTTTTGTTTCCAGTCCCGGCCCTGGCTTCTCTGCACTGGATGTGTGCGCTGGAGCCCTACGACCCGTGGCCGATCTTGAGTTTTGTGTGGATGATTTGGGCCAACGACACGGGAGCATACCTCGTGGGAAAACCGTTTGGCAAGCACAAGCTGTGGCCGTCGGTTTCGCCTGGCAAGTCGTGGGAGGGTTTTGCGGGGGGTGTGGTGGCGGCGGCCGGCGTGGCGTGGGCGACGTTGGGTTTGGAGTTCTGGGGATTGGGGGCGTTGATGGGCGTCTTGTCGACGGCCGGGGACTTGACCCAGAGCGCGTGGAAGCGGCGTCGGGGTATGAAAGACTCGGGTACCATGTTGCCGGGACACGGCGGAATCCTCGATCGCTTCGATGGATTTTTGTACGCAACGCCGGTCTATGTCCTTCTTTATTGCATTTTCGCGGCGTAAATCTGAAGACATGACACTGCACCGAGAAGGATTTGGATTGATTGCCCTCGCCGTCGCGGTGGGCGTGGTGCTGGTGGCCTTGACTTCGTGGTTGGGCGCTCCGGCGTGGGCGGTGAATCTCGTGACGGCCTTGGCCGTCGTGGACGTGGTTCTTGTGGCCCAGTTTTTCCGCGTTCCCAAGCGTGTGCCTGTGGCCCAAGATGGCCAAATCCTGTGTCCCTCCGACGGAAAAGTCGTCGTGATCGAGGAAGTCGACGAACCGGAAGTGTTTGGGGACAAGCGCATCCAAGTGAGCATCTTCATGAGTCCCCTCAACGTGCACGTCCAATGGGCTCCGATGGCGGGGGAGGTCACCCACGCCAACTACCACCCAGGCAAATACCTCGTGGCGTGGCACCCCAAGAGCAGCACGGAGAACGAGCGCACGACGTTGGTGATTGACGGCGACCGCGGCCCGGTCCTTTTCCGGCAAATCGCAGGTGCCGTAGCGCGCCGCATCCGTTGGTACATCAAGCCGGGGCAGCGCGTTGCTCTGGGCGAGGAGGTCGGGTTCATCAAGTTCGGATCTCGCATCGACGTCTTCTTGCCCCTCGGCTCGGAAATCCACGTGGGTCTCGAACAAAAGGTTCAGGGACGTCAAACCGTCTTAGCCACCCTGCCTGCCAAGGATTGAAGCAAAGGCAATCGGGTTTGGTCTTCCCCTTTCTGGGGGTTACTTTGGAGGCCAAATCGATTGATTCATGAAAAAATTCGCCATTCTCGCGCTTGGCATTCTTGCCGCAGCGCCTTCGTTTGCTCAGAAGCACTCGCTCGAGCAAGTTCCTCAAGTCCCTGTGAGCATGCGCACCAAGGCTCCGATGCCTACGCACGCCGTGGTGGACATCGATCACCGTCCTGAGACGCCTGCCAACCTCAACAACACCCCTTCTGCGGACCACGTACAGGTGCGCGAATTGGTGGTGGAACGTCAGGTCATTGGGTTGACGCAGTACGATTTGCAGTCCAACGCGGCCATCGACGACCGCATGGCAGGCAACGAATCCGCCGTCAGCGCAACGTGGACGATGAGCTTGGACGTTAGTCCGTTTTCCGACCGCGGTACGGGGTACAACTTCTTCGACGGAAACGCTTGGGGAGAGCAGCCTTACGAGCGTCTTGAAAACGTGCGCATCGGATGGCCTTCAGTCAACCATTTGGGCGACGGCCGCGAGGTGGTCATCAGCCACGCGGGCATCGACACGCCTCTGCACATGGTGCGTCGCGATGCGGGAACCGGCACGTGGGAAGATTCCGACCTGCCTAACAACGCGACGCTTGAAGACGGCACCACCGTGGGCAACCTTTGGCCTCGCGCTGCGGTGGGTGGCATCAACGACGAAATCATCCACGTCATCTGCATCAGCACGCCCATCGCCAACGGCGGTGCGGAGTACCAAGGTCAGGACGGCTGCTTGCTTTACTACCGTTCGCTCGACTCGGGCGACACGTGGGAGATGAGCACGTTCCCCGAATTGGACACAACCCACTTCATCAACATGAGTGCCGACGCGTACGCGATTCACGCGGACGGAGGTACGGTGGCGTTCGCCGTATTCAACGACTTGCAGGACAGCTTTGTCATGATTTCGGAAGATGCTGGGGACACGTGGGAGTACCACATTTTGGCCGACTTCCCCGTGGATTTGTACACGATTGACTCCGGCTTGCCCGACAGCTTGGGTTACGACTTTGACGGCGACGGCATTTTCGCGGAATACCTCAACTCGGACGGCGCGGGCGACGTGCACATCGACGCCAACGGCACGGTGCACTGCGTGTTTGGTGCGATGTACTACGCCGACACCGACACGGTGGACGGAAACTACAGCTACTTCCCCGGCACCAACGGGTTGCAGTACTGGCGCGAAGACTTCGGTCCCGACAGCAGCGTGACCATCGCTTACGCCTACGACATTGACGAAAGCGGTACGTTGGACCTCGAAGATGAAATCGCGGCGTACTTCGTCAACTTGGCGGGCATTCCAAGCATGGCTTCGGACGACGACGGCAACTTGTACGTGAGCTACAGCGCCATCATGGAGAACTACAGCTCTGGAACCCAAAACTACCGCCACGTGTACCTCGTGAACTCGTCGGACAACGGCGACACTTGGAACTCGGACGAGGCGTGCGACTTGACGCCGGACCTTGATTTCGACGGGTACGAAAGCATTTTCGCTTCGATGAGCCCTCGCTTGACGGACCACATCGAATTGATCTACCAGCGCGACTTCGAACCCGGATTGCACATCCGCGGCGACGAAGACCCCCTCGATTTGAACGACATCGTGCACTTGCGTGTGCCCATCGCCGACTTGGGCGACTGCGCTGACATTGACTTTGAAGATTGGGTTGGTGTGGCTGAGGCTTTCGAACCCGGTCAGGTGCAGTTGTTCCCCAACCCGGCTAACGTGCAGGTGGAATTGGTCATCGACCGTCCCGGTGCGCACGACGTGCGTGTTCTCGACATTGAAGGCCGCCAGCACATGGCGTGGACGACGACGGGCCTCGTGGAGAAGATGGACGTGCGTGGCTTGACGCCAGGCATCTACTTTGTTGAATTGACGCAAGGAACCCAGCGCACCGTGGTGCGTTTGGCTGTCCAATGATTTTACGACCAACGGCTTTGGAAAGCGGCACTTCGGTGCCGCTTTTTTTGGGCCCAACCTCATCTTTGCACCATGCGCGTTCACCTTCTTTCCATTGGCGACGAATTGCTCCTTGGCCAAACCGTCAACACCAACGCTGCATGGATGGGGCGGATGCTCACCGAGGACGGGTGGCGTGTCTCAAGCGTCTCGGCAATCTCCGACTCGCCGGAAGCCATTCGCACGGCGCTGGACCGCGGACTGGAGGAGGCTGACGCGGTGCTTGTCACGGGAGGGTTGGGGCCGACCAAAGACGACCTGACCAAGCACGTGCTCGCGGAGCACTTCGGAACGGAGCTTGTGATGCACGAAGACATCGCAGCGGGAATTCAGCGTTGGTTTGAGTCGCGCAACGTGCCTTTTTTGGAAGTGAATCGCCTTCAGGCCATGTTGCCCCGAGAGTGCAGGATTCTGCCCAACGCACTCGGAACGGCTTCCGGGATGTGGTTTGATCGACCAGGTGGAAAGGTGGTGGTCAGCTTGCCCGGCGTGCCGTACGAAATGGAGGCGCTGATGCTCGAAGAGGTGCTCCCTCGGTTGCGTCATCATTTCCACTTGCCAACCACCCTGTACCAAACCGTCGTCACGGCGGGAATCGGCGAGTCCTCCCTGGCCGAGCTGGTTTCTGACTGGGAGGAGGCGTTGCCCGCCAAAGGGGTTTCTCTCGCGTACCTTCCGTCTCCTGGGCAAGTCAAGGTGCGCTTGGGGGTTCAAGGCGCAGCGGAGGACCGACAGGCACTTCAGCACGTGTTGGACACCGAGCTGGATGCCTTCATGAGGCTTGCAGAAAAACACGTGATCGGGCGGGGCGATTCAGGCTTGCCCGAGGCGGTGTTGGACGCGCTGAAGGAGCGAGGCCAAACCGTCTGCACTGCCGAGTCCTGCACGGGCGGCACCGTCGCATCCATGCTCGCGGCCGTTCCCGGCGCAAGCGCAGCCATGTGGGGCGGGGTGGTGGCCTACGACAACTCGGTCAAATTGGCCCAACTCGGAGTGGACGAAGCAGACCTTGTGAGGCACGGAGCGGTGAGTGAGAGGGTGGTGCTTGCCATGGCCCGGGGAGCGCGAGAACGCCTGGGCACGACGTGGGCCATCTCGACCTCGGGCGTGGCTGGACCGACCGGCGGCACGGAGGAAAAACCGGTGGGCACCGTGTGGATGGCCGTGGCGGGTCCCGAAGGGGAACGGGCGTGGTGCCATCGGTTCGGTTCCAAGAGGGAGCGGATCATTCAACGGGCCTCTCGACGGATTTTGACCCACCTTTTTCGAGCCATCCAAGATGGTGGGGTGAAAGGGTTGGAGGAATAAAGAAAAAGTCGTTTCTTTGCAGTCCTAAAAATTAGAGCCATGAGCCGCGTCTGTGAAATTACCGGGAAGAAAGTGATGGTGGGAAACAACGTTTCGCACTCTCAGCGTAAGACGAAGCGTCGCTTCTACCCCAACCTTCAGCGCAAGCGCTTCTACATTCCTGAAGAAGACCGCTGGGTGACCTTGCGCGTCTCTGCCAAGGCCATCCGCACCATCAGCAAGATTGGTGTCATCGCAGCCATGAAGCGTGGCGAGGAGCTCGGAGTGTTGGAAGCGAAGTAAGTCTTGCTCGACGATTGGGCACAGGCTCAAGCAAAACGACCCGCCATTTGGCGGGTCGTTTGCGTTTGAAAACGTTCGCTTGATGCTGAAATCTGCACAAAAGGGCAGATTCGTTCGTTGTCAGTTGTCCCCCAAAATCAAAGGAAGCCCATCGTTGCCGCCACCCACCACCACAATCTTGGTGTTGTTGCTCTTGGCGATTTCCTTGGTGGCCTCGATGCCTTTCCACTTGAGGAGTTTGTCGCTGAGACCCTTGGAGATGATCTCCTCGAAATCCCGGATGCCGGCAGCTTCAATGCGGAGGCGGTCCGCCTCCTTTTGCGCTTTTTCGAGGCGGAACTCGTATTCAAGCGATTCTTGTTCCTGCTGGAGCTTGCGTTCGATGGCCTGTTCGAGGGTGGTGGGCAGTTGGATGTTGCGGATCAACACGTCGTTCAGCTGGATGTAATTCTCGGCGAGCTTGGCCGCAAGTTGGTTCTTGATCTCGAGCTGGATTTGCTCCCGCTTGGTGGTGTTGAATTCCTCAGGGAGGTACTTGGCGATGACTTCACGTGCGACGGATCGCATGGCCGGACGAATGACCTTTTCTTCGTAGCTGCGGCCGCGTTCGATTTCCAAGCGACCGAGTTTCTCGTACTCAGGTTGGGTGAACACCGTCATGTCCATGTTGATCTTGAGCAGGTTGGAGCTGAGGACTTCGAGGGCTTCCATTTGCTCGGTTTGGCGGATTTCGTACTCGTATACCTTGTTCCAAGGCGCCTTGAAATGGAAACCGCTGGAGAGAGGAGCCTCGTCGGGATCCACGCCTTCTCCGAAGGTGTGGAAGGTCAAACCGGCGTAGCCAGACGGAACCGTCACGGTCAAGGAGCCCCACAGCATGACGATGGGCAGGAAAACAAGCAAGGCGAGAAGGATGCCGCGCAACCGGCGGCGGTCTTCAGGGGAAGCGTTCATGTTCATGCAACGAAGGTAATCAGCGGCCGCCACCTGCACGACGCAGGGCCCACTCGGCCGTCAACAAAGTCAGCAGGGCCGCGAGCAGCCAAAGCTGGGCGTGAAGGGGGAGGCGTTCCGATGACATGTGTACCACGTCCTGGGCGGAAATGGAGGCGGAAAAATCCTCCCAAGCGGCGCGAAGTTGGGGGAGGTCGCTTGGAGCGTTTAAGGCCCCCAAAAACGCACCTTGCGAGCTTTCTGCCAACCGAATCAGCAGGCCGTGTTGAGCGGGAACGAGGCTGGCCTCTGCTTGCACGGCGTTCACAACCATAGAGCCTTTTTGGGACAGCGGTTCTCCGTTTTGGGTGCAAGACGCAACCCAGTCGTAGATTCCAGGCAACAAATTGCCCAAGTCGAGTTGGAGGTCGGCGGATTGGGGGCTTGCCACAAAGCGGTGCGACGTCGGTTTGTTTCCTCGGGGGTTCAACTCCAACGTGACGTCCACATCTACGGTGGGGGTCAGAGAAACGTCGTATACCTCGGCCACAAATAGACATCTCAGGTCTTCGTCCAGCCGTTCAGGAGCGGTGATGCGAAGTCTTCGAACGTCGTCTCGGCTGCTCAGGTATTGCAGAGTTCGGTTGACCAAGTCGTCAAACACCTTGCTTTCGCCGTCGTGCCGAGCGACGTCTTGCATGCGCCAGCGCCACAAACCCTCGCCGAGGGTGACGGCCACGCGTTTTCGGTCTGATTCTTTGACAGCCCAAAGCGGCCAGTCTGTCTCGACGGGACCGACCTTTTGGTTGAGCGCGGTCAGGAGGGCGGGCGTCACGTTGTACGTGCCGGTGGGGCACGCAAGCGGTGGCCAAAGGGCCAACATGCGGTCGAGGTCGCTCGGGAGAGGGAACGGCTCAAACGTGGCTGCACGTTGACCTTGAGCTTCAGTGATCAGCGGTTCGGGCTCGTGCTGGAAACCGACCACGTTCAAGTCCCAATCGTTCCACGTGGTCTCGGCACCGCCAAGCACCCACACGGCGCGGGTGGTTTGCAATGCCTCCCGCACCGACGCGGGAAGCAGGGTTGGGTCGACCTGATGCAAAACCAGGACGTCGTGCTCAGGCAAGGCGGTGTTGTTGTCCAATTCCGACATCCACAAAACGTCGGTTTCTTGGTGGCGGTTGGATTCTGCTGCGGATCGAATGGCGGCCACATCGGGGTGCGGAGCTCGGGCCACAACCAGGATTTGGCGGCGGCTTTCCAACACATCCACCGTCGTCATTTTCCGGTTGTTTTTCGTGGTGACTTCTTGCACATCCCCGGCGTTGGTTGCGGCAATTGTCGCACGCAGGGGGTAGGGGCCAGCGCGTTCGGCATCCACTTGGACGTTCCACGTGGTGCTGCTGAGTTCGTGGGCTGGCGTCCAGGTGGTGGAGGCGAGAACCGCAGTTCCCGAGGTCAAATTCAACGTCAACGGCACGCCCTTTGCACCTCGAGCCTGTGCGGTGACTTCCACCGGAAACGTGTTGCCGAGGTAGGCCACTTCGTTGGTCCGAAGCTTGGACAACTCGAGGTCGGTCACAAGCGAGGTGTCGCCGGTGCCGACAAACACGTGCGGCACGTCCAGACGTTCGGCCGTGAATTCCGGGTCGGGGCCTCGGTTCGCACGTCCGTCCGTCACGACCACCACCGCCGGCACGTTTCGATGCACGTAACGGTCGCGAAGCGCTTCCAAGGCCGTGCCGAGGTCTGTTCGTTTCCCCTTGGGATCCCAACCGTCCTCTCCCCATTCTCGGAGCTCTCGGTCGAACGTGAACAGGTCCACGTCCCACCCCGGGCTGTCCCCCCAGGAAGGAACCTGCGCAACGAGGTTGTCCAAAGCGGCTCGTCGTGCCGCGCTGTCCTGTCCCATCCATTGCGACGAAGTGGCGTCCACCACGACGGGCAACACCGGTGCTTCCCGCGTCTCTGTCGTGGTTCGGAGCATGGGGCTCAGCAACAGGAAGCCGAGGATGCTCAGAACACTCAACCGAAGCAGGGCGAGCAACCACGTGGGGGAGGGGCGCTCTTTTCCCCAACCGTACAGCAGCGCCGTGAGGCCCAACGCTGTGCCTGCCAACGCAGCCCACTGCCAGGGTTCAGCATGCACGATGAGGTTGGAGAAATCCATGGTCAAGGTTGCGCAGAGGTTGCTCGTACGGAGAATGCGCTGTTAGGCGGTGATCATCCCGCCGTCCACGTTCAGAGTTTGGCCGGTGATGTACGAGCTCATGTCGCTCGCGAGGAACACGCACAAGTTGGCTACGTCCTCCGGCGTACCTCCGCGCTTCAGTGGGATGGCGTCGCGCCAGCCTTGCACGGTGTCGGGGTCCAACTTGGCGGTCATTTCTGTTTCAATGAACCCAGGAGCGATGGCGTTGCAGCGAATGTTGCGGCTGCCAAGCTCGAGGGCCACGGACTTCGTGAAGCCGAGGATGCCAGCTTTGGAGGCCGCGTAGTTGGCTTGCCCAGCATTCCCTTGCACACCAACAACGGACGAGATGTTGACGATGGAGCCTGCACGGGCTTTGAGCATCGTCCGAAGGACGGCCTTGGTGAGGTTGAAGCAGCTTTTGAGGTTCACGCTGATCACGCGGTCCCACTGCTCTTCCGTCATGCGCATGAGCAGCGTGTCGTCAGTGATGCCTGCGTTGTTGATGACGATGTCCACCGTCCCAAACGCGTCGACCACCTCGCCGACCAAGCGCTCCGCGTCGGTCATGCTTGCTGCGTCCGATTGAAAGCCCTTGACGGTGCCTCCGCCGGAGCTGAGTTCCTTTTCCAAGGCGGCTGCTGCCTCAGCAGAGCTGCGGTAGGTGAACGCCACTTTGGCGCCCTGGGCGATGAATTGTTCTGCAATGGCTTTTCCGATGCCGCGTGACGCGCCGGTCACAATGGCTACTTTTCCTTCAAGAAGCATGGGTTTGGGGTCTTGGTGTAGGTTCAATCCGAGGTCAATGAGGTTCTGTGGGGCCGTGTCGTTAGCCCGAAGGCAGGAGGTCCGCAGCTTCGGCGATGAGTTCGGCAATGTCTTTCACATCGATGGACGACTCGCGCTCGGCGTTTTTCACGCCGTCCGTCATCATGGTGTTGCAGAAGGGGCATCCGGTCGCGACGATGGCTGGATTGACGTCGAGGACGTCGTCCGTGCGCTCGTGGTTTACTTCGCGGTTGCCCTTCTCGGCTTCTTTGAACATCTGCGCGCCGCCCGCGCCGCAGCACAGGCCGTTCTTTTTGCAGCGCCGCATTTCGACAAGCTCCGCGTCCAGGGTGGACAGGACGTCGCGGGGCGCTGCGTACTCCCCGTTTCCTCGCCCGAGGTAGCACGGGTCGTGGAAGGTGATGCGGCGTCCCTTGAACGGATTGCCGTCTGCCACCTTGAGTCGGCCCTGGTCGATGAGGTCGCGGATGAATTGCGTGTGGTGCATCACCTCGTAGTTGCCGCCGAGCTCGGGGTACTCGTTTTTGAGCACGTTGAAACAGTGGGGGCAGCCCGTGACGATGCGCTTTACTTCGTAGCCGTTGAGGACGGCAATGTTCTGCGCGGCCTGCATTTGGAACAGGAACTCGTTGCCAGCACGCTTGGCGGGATCGCCCGTGCAGCTTTCTTCCGCGCCGAGGACTGCGAACGGCACCTCGCAATGGTGGAGGATGCGCGCGATGGCTTTGGTGATGCGTTTGGCGCGGTCGTCAAAGCTTCCGGCACAGCCCACCCAAAACAACACTTCGGGGGTCGTGCCTTGGGCGGTCATTTCCGCCAACGTCGGGACTTGAAAGGTGCTCATGGTTCAGGATTCGTTCGTCCAATCGCCACGGCTTGCGGCGGGGAAGGCCCATGGCGCGCCGTTGTTTTCAATGTTGTTGAACATGGCGGTGATGGACTCAGGCGATTTGCTGTCCTCCATGATCAAGCTGCGACGCATGTCGAGTACGATGCCCATGGGGGAGATGTTGACGGGGCACGCTTGCACGCACGCTTGGCAAGAGGTGCACGCCCAAAGCTCTTCTTCCGTGATGTAGCTTCCGAGCAAGGTCTTGCCGTCGCCTTCCCACGTTCCTCCGTTGGCGTCCCGTTGCTTTCCGATCTCTTCGATGCGGTCGCGGGTGTCCATCATGATTTTGCGGGGAGAAAGGAGCTTTCCGGTCTGGTTGGCCGGGCATTCGCTCGTGCAGCGTCCACATTCCGTGCAGGTGTACGCCTCCATGAGCTGCTTCCAGCTGAGGTCGGGCGCATCTTTGGCACCAAACTTCACCGGTGCCGCATCGGCTTCCGGAGAAGGTGCGGCAAACGGGTCCGCGTTGGGGTCCATCATCAAATCCACTTCCTTCTTCACCGCCGCCATGTTGTCCATGGCCCCTTGTTCCGTCAAGTCGCTGTAGTAAGTGTTGGGGAACGCCAGAAGAATGTGGAAGTGCTTGGAGTAGGTGACGTAAACCAAGAAGGAGAGGATGCCCAAAATGTGGAACCACCACATCCCGCGCTCCACAGCCACCACGCCAGCGTCGGACAACCCGTCGTAGAGCGGGACCAAGAATTGGCTGACCGGAAAGGAACCGGCCACGAGGTAGTGGTCCAGGCCTCGGCCCTGGGCAATGCTGTCAGCTGCGTTCATGCTCAGGAAAGCGAACATCAGCAGCACCTCGGCAATCAGAATCAAGTTGGCGTCCAGGGAAGGCCACCCCGCCATTTCCGGCGACCGGAACCGGGCCAGGGCCATGCCGTTGCGCCGCACAAAGAACACGACGCACGCCAGCACCACCAGTGCCGCGAGGAATTCAAACGACCCGATCAGCACGTCGTACAGTCCGCCGAGTCCTGCAAAAGCACGGTGCGTACCGAAAAGCCCGTCCACGACAATCTCGAGGAGTTCAATGTTGATGATGACAAACCCGACGTAAATCAGGATGTGCATGACGCCAGCCACGGGGCGGGCAACCATTTTCCCCTGTCCGAGAGCGACACGGGCCATGACCTTCCAGCGTTCTGCGGGACGGTCGGAGCGGTCCACGTTTTGGCCCATCAGGATGTTGCGGCGGATGAAGGCCACACGCCGCGCGAACAAGCCGACGCCCGCAGCCAAACACACGGCAAAGAGGAGTTGCGCAATCATGAGTGTCAGTCGTTGTCGGATGAACCTCCGCCTTGGGCCTCGAGTTCTTCGTCAATGATTTTGCGAAGGCGCTGCAGGTCCTTCTTGGAGAATTCCGATTTCTGCTTGCGGCCAATGAGGTTGACCTGCACGTATTTCCAGGGGTGCATCTGCAGGTCATCCAGCAGCAGCTGCAACTCGAGGTTGGTCGCGACGAGTCCGTTGTGCAGGCTGTCGCTCACGACCAACTTGCCAAGAGAGCCTTCGCCGGAAGAAATCTTACCCGTGATTTGGGAGACGTCTTCGAGGGCTTGGTTGGCCCGCGCCATGGTGGCGGCAAATTCAATGCGAGAGAGCGAGTCGCTCAGCGTCGAGAAGTTCTCGATGGCGTTGGTCAGGTCGCCGCTGCTCGCGTTAAGTGTGGAGGTCAGCGAGCGCACGTTGCTCATCACTTTGGTGAAGTTGTAGCGGTTGTCCGCCATCGTGCTGTCGAGGTTGGCGGCCGTGTTTTCCAAGGACTGAACTGTGCGCTGCACGCTTTCCAATGCTTCCGGTAGGCGGCTCGTCGCTTCGCTGTTGAACGCCGCTTCGATTTGTTGGATGACCTCCTCGACGCTTTTGATCAAATCAGTCGTCTTGCGCTGGAGCGGTTCGATTTGCTTGGCGACCTGGGCGGCGATGTCGTCTTCGACGTTGTCGAGCAAGGTGTCGCCGGACATAGCGAGGGCGGGGGAGTCGCCTTGCTCGATGCGGATGGCCTTGGTGCCAAACAAATCCGAGCTGTGGATCATCGCTACTGAATTCGACGGGAAATACAGCCTGGGGTGCTCGACGATAAATTCGACGAGAAGTTCACCCTGTCCGCCTTCGAGGAATTCGATGCGGCGCACCTGGCCGATTTGGTAGCCGTTGATCAACACCGGGTTGCTCACGGCAAGGCCGGCCACGTTTTCGTAGACAGCGTAGTAGGTGCTCGTTTTGGCAAACGGGTTGAACCCTTTCAAGTAGTTCACACCCAAGACGAGCAGGACGATGCCCGCCACCACGAGGACGCCTACTTTGAATTCTGGTCGGAGTGTACTCACTGCAAGGGGAGGTTCAACAAATCACGAGCACGCGACATGGGGATTTGGGTGTCTCCCTCGAAGGCCACCACAAACGCGCCTTCGAATCCTTCCGCCCGAAGCGCCGTCTTGGCTTCGTGGGCGTGGTCGGGGTGTGCGTAGTGGCCGGTCACGTACTTGTGCAATCCATGACGAATGTAAGGTTTGGCCTCGGAGTGACCACGGAGTTCTGGGGAATTTGGGGACAAAGCGGACTCCGTTGTGAGTATCTGTACCCCAAACCACACCTCAGGCTCGTTTTTTGCTTCTGGCTCGGCTTGGGTCGCGGGCTCCGGCTCCGGCTCCAGCTTCGGGTCCGGAGCAGGCTCGGGGTCAGGGGTTGGATCGCGCTCGGCGGCGCGCGAGGCGAGGTAGGTGTCCCGAAACGCACGGTAGATGGCGGACGCCAAGTAGGACTTGCCTTCATCCGACTGCAAGAAATCTTCTTCTTCCGGGTTGGTCAGGAAGCCCAATTCCACAAGCGTGCTGGGCATGGACGTGTAAGAGATGACGTAAAACCCCGCTTGTTTGACGCCCCGGTCGCGTCGACCGACGCGTTCCCGGAACTGCTGTTGGATGGCCGCGCCAAGCGTGAGGCTTGCGTCGAGGTTGACGTTTTGACGCAAGGCTAGCGCGATGTAGGTGTCCGGATCGTTGGGGTCAAACCCATCGTAGTTGCTTTCGTAGCCATCCTCTTTGAACATCGATGCGTTCTCTCGCATCGCCACCCGCAAGCTTTCCTCGCTCTTGTGCATGCCCATGACGTAAGTACCCGCCCCTCGAGCCCCTTTGTCCGTGAAGGCGTCGCAGTGGATGCTGATGAACAGATCAGCTTGAGCCTCGTTGGCGATCCGAACGCGTTCCTGAAGGCCTGGGAAGCTGTCGTCCTTCCGAGTGTAGATGACCTTGACCTCGGGCAGATTTTCCTCGATGTACCCGCCCAATTTGAGCGTCACGTCGAGGGTCACATCTTTCTCTGTCGTCTTGTAGCGTCCGGTTCCGAGGTTGCCGGGATCCTTTCCGCCGTGGCCCGCGTCGAGCACAAGAGTCAGCACTGGAGGAGCCGGAGCAAAGGCCGCGCAAGCGACGACCAGGGCAACACACGCCGCAAAGACGCGTTGTTTGGCTACTTTTGGATGCTGCTTCATGCCGGTTCTCAAACATACCGCACACCCCTGTGGACGCGCGATGCGGACGGGCTCGATTATCCTTTTTTGGATGTTGATAAGCCCTGTGTTTTGGGGCCAAAACGCCCCATCCACCCCAAGCGATTCTGAGCCAGGAGAAGTGGTGGATTACGACGCGGCGGACATCTACTTCGCGGTTGACAGCGGGCTAGGCTACCTCACGGGAAACGCCAGGGTGGTCAGCGGATCCATGACCTTGACGGCGCACCGCATCGTGCTGATGCTCGACGACAACCTCGTCTGCGCCTACGGAAAGCGCGACAGCATGGGAGTTTGGGAAGGACGCCCCGTCTTCCAGGACGGCGGGCAGTCGTTCAGTCAGGACCAGTTGTGCTACAACTTCGAGACAGGGAAGGGGCTGAGTCGTCACGCCGTCACCAAGGAGCAGGACATCGTGTTTCACGCTGACCGCGCCAAGCGTCAGCCGGACGAAACGGTGCACGTGCGTGACGGCAAATTCACCACCTGCGACGCCGACAACCCGCACTTCCATTTCCACCTCACCAAGGCCATCATGGTGCCCAACGAAAAGGTGGTGAGCGGCCCGTTGTACCTGAAGTTTCGCAAGATTCCGACGCCGCTCGCCCTGCCCTTTGGGTGGTTTCCGCTTCAGCGCGAAAAACAAAGTCAGGGGGTGCTCCTTCCGGGATACGGTGACGGGGGCGACTTGGGGTTCTTTTTGAAGGACCTGGGGTATTACCTGCCGCTGGGAGACCACTGGGACGCCAAACTGTTGACGGACGTCTACACCGGGGGGAGTTGGGCGGCTCGCGTGGCGTCCAACTACACTTACCGTTACCGCAACACTGGGTCGTTCAGCGTGAGTTACCAGCGCCAGCGGCAGGGGTTTGCCGGGACGCCGGGGTTTGGGTTGTCCAACAACTTCTTCGTCCGTTGGAGCCACAGCCAGGATCCACGGGCGCGCCCCAACTCGCGGTTCAACGCGTCGGTGAATTTTGGGTCCTCGGGCAACTTTCAGCAGAACCTCAACAGCTCGCAGGAGGAGTACCTGTCCAACACGTTTCAGTCCAGTTTGCAGTGGACAGCCAAGGTGCCTCGAACGCCTTTTTCAGCAAACGTCAGTGCCCGCCACAGCCAAAATTCCCTCACCGGAAACGTGAGTCTCACAGTGCCTTCGCTGTCCATCAACATGCAGCGGACGAGCCTTGCCAAATTGATGGGCATCCAGGTTGGGCGATCGTCCTTTCTCGACGGCGTCGCGGTGACGTACAGCAGTCAAATGGAGAACACAATTCAAGCTCCGGACAGCGTGTTTGGGGCGCAAGATTGGTCTTCTCTTGAGATCCGCAATGGATTGAAGCACAATATTAAAATATCTTCCAGTTCGAGTGTTGGTTTTGTTTCGGTTGCCCCGACTTTTTCCTACGATCAGTTCGATTCGTTCGACGCATTGAACGTGTCAGAGGTGCAAGTCACGCCCGACTCCACGGCCTTCCTCACGGACACGTTGAGCGGCTTTCAAACCACCAACGAATGGCGCTTGGGGGTGTCGGCAAGCACGCGCTTTTATGGCCTTTTCAACGTGCCTGGCCAGGGCCGCGTGAAAGCCGTTCGTCACGTTCTTTCCCCGAGCGTCGGACTCAGCTACAACCCGGAACGCATGCGCGAGCAGAGCCTTGTCACCGACGGGGGCGAAGTGGGGTGGAACCCCTACGCACTCGGTCGTTACGTGCCCAACGACATGCGAGAGGCCGGCTCCCTCAACTTCAGCTTGTCCCAGAACGTCGAGGCCAAAATTGCGGACCGCGAAACCGGCGACCTCCGCAAGGTCAAGATCCTCGACAACCTCGCCACGTCCGGCAGCTTCAACTTCGTGGCCGACTCGCTCCAACTCTCCGATTTCCAGACGCGCGCGTTCACGAACCTCTTCAACCGCGTCAACCTCAACCTCAACGCCACGCACACGGCCTACGCTCGGGATTCGTTGACAGGAGGGGTGATCGACACCTACCTCGCTTCGCAGGGCGGGGGGCTGGTGCGCCTGAAGCGCGTGACCGGCGCGCTCGGCACGAGCTTCCAGTCGGCGTCCGACGCAGCAACCCCTTGGAACCTCCGCCTTGACTACAACCTCAACCTGGCTCGTCAATGGGCGCCTGAACTCGCGCGCGACACCAGCGCCGTCACCCACGCCCTAAGTGCCCGAGGCAGCGTCAATGTGACGAAGCGCTACAAGGTGGACGTAACCACAGGGTACGACGTCGCTCGCGGCGAATTCACGCCCACCAACCTCAACCTCTACGTGGATTTGCACTGCTGGGAGCTTTCTTTCAACTGGATTCCCTTCGGCGTGCGGCAGAGCTTTTCGCTCCGATTGAATGTGAAGTCAGCCCTCCTTCGCGACCTCAAACTCGAAGCCCGAGGCGCGGACGGTAAGCTGCTCTTCTGACCGGTTTTGCACCCGGCCTTGGACCGAATTACGACCGCGCGTACCAGCGGTACAGCATCACAAGAACGCACACCAAAAATGCCAAGAAACTCACCTTGTTGATGCCGTGCATCATCCGCAAATTGATTCCTGCTTCGTTGTCCTTTTTGAACAGATTCAGGGGGTTGATGTAGTACAAGAACTTCTTGAAAAACATATTCTTGGTGTTTTTAAGTTAAACCTTTTGTGCAACCATAGAAATCTCCACACGCGCTCCTTTGGGAAGGCCTTTAACCGCCACGGCCTCGCGCGCAGGAAACGGCTGCGGCATGGCCTTGCGGTAGGCGGAATCCATGGCGGCGTAATCGTCCATCGTCGTCAAAAAAACCGAGGCCTTCACCACGTTGTTCAAGTCGAGCCCGGCCGCCTGAAGAATGGCCTGTGCGTTTCGGATGCACTGCGAGGTGGCTTCTTCCATCGAGTCGGAAAGCAATTCGCCGGTGGACGGCACAAGGGGGATCTGGCCGCTGACGAACACGAGCCCTGCCGCTTCCACAGCTTGGCTGTAGGCGGCCACGGGTTGCGCGGCTTGGTCGGTGTCGATGCGTGAAGACATGAGGTACTTTTGTGAGGGTGACCCAAATCTACACCCCATGCGCATCACCTTGTTCGACAACCACGATTCCTTCACCTGGAACCTCGCCCACGATTTGGAGCGCGAAGGGGTGCAAGTGACGGTGGTGCGCGACGGGGAGTGGTCGGACGACCTGTGGGCCCAAACCGACGCCCTCGTGATCTCTCCCGGCCCTGGACTTCCCGAGGAGCATCCCCAGCTCATGGGAGTGGTTGCCGAGGCCCTGAATCGTCGCATGCCGGTTCTTGGGGTGTGCCTGGGCATGCAGGCCTTGGCGTTGCACTTCGGGGCGACCCTCCGCAACCTCGACGCGCCCCTTCACGGCCGAACCACCGAAGCCACGTGGTCCCTCGAAGGTCTTGAGGAGGCGCCTCTCGCCGACATGTGGAAGGAAGTGGGCCGCTCGATGGCGGTGGGACACTACCACAGCTGGGTGGTGGACGAGGCGTCGTTGCCGGGTGACCTGCACGTGAACGCCCGCAACAGTCAGGGACTTCCCATGGCGTTGCTCCACGGTACCCTGCCCGTTGCGGGCGTTCAGTTTCATCCGGAGTCGGTGCTTACACCCGAAGGCCAAACCCTGCTCCGCGGTTGGATTTCAGCGGCTCAACGCTGTTTGGCCATCTCGGCCTCGAACGTCTCCTTGAACTTCTCGTAGTTGTACTCCGCCTTGATGCGCTCGTCCTGAGAGAGGCGCTCGTTGTACTTCGAGACCAGTTCTGAGGCGGACAGCTCCACGGCCATGTAGCTCACGTAGTTGCCGTCCGTTTTCTGCGTCAAACGGTCGCACGCGGTGATGGCGCCGGAGAGCATTTGGTCCACGACGGTCTTCGCCATGTCGTTGAACGTCTCCGTGACTTCCTCCTTGTTGTTGAACTTGGTGCTGTTGACGTAGTTGTCTGACACGATTTGGATCGTCGCGTTGATCGAACGGGCAAGCTTGGCTTCCGCGTTGGAGCGTGCAATTTTCTTGGCGGTCTCACGGCTCATGCTCTGGCCGGTGGCGGAAGCGCGGAAGGTGTTCTTGTCGCTCTTGTATTCTTCGCCCCCGCAGTACTCAAGGATTTCAATTTCCCCGGCTTGCTTGGGGGTGACACTCTTGTTGGAATTGCAGCTGGCCAAAGCGAACACCAAGGCTGCCGTGCTTGCTGTGAAAACAGAGATTCGAAGTTTCATGTGAATTGGTTTTTGCCGAATGTAAGATTTCTCAGGAAGATTGTTTTCAGAAACCGTGCCAAAGTCGAATCAAGGCTGGAACGAAGTTGCTTCTGATTTCTTCGGAAGCCTTGTCGTAGGCCGCATCCGTGGCTCGGGGAAGGTCGAGTTGGATGCCTTTGATTTTGGTTAGGGTTTGGGTGAACACCGTTTTTCCTGCGGCGTCGGTCACGGTGCCGACCACGTCCACGTAAACGGTGTAAAATCCCTGGCCAGAACCGCCCGGGCGGGCGTCGGCCTGAAGCGTCAACACCATGTCCGCACCGGAGGCGACGACATTGACGTTGGCTTTTTGGAGTCCTTGTTGCAAGGCGGGGGAGAGCACAATTTGGTCACGCTTCTTTCCAAAGGCGCGCTCGTCCACGCGCAGCTCCAAGGCGACTGGGGCCAACGCCACGTCCACGCGAATGGGGGGACTTTTCAGTCCTTCCGCCGCTTGCCGGAACGGGTGCATGAGGGGCAGGCCCTTCACAAACGCCGTGGGCACGACTTCCACTTCAAGGGTGGTGGACGTCACCCCGGGTTCGAATCGCTCCAGCACCACGGTCGCTTGTCCGGACGCGTTGGTCACGGCTTCGCCACGGGTGGGAAAGTCGCCACGACGGTAGCTGTACGCGAGGGTTACGTTGGGGGCGGGTTGGCCGTCAAGGAGCGCCGTGATGGCGACCTCGCCCTGGAATGCGTCTGCGACGTGCAACGTCACCTCGCTTTCTTCAGCGACCAAGGACAGCCCCGCGATGCAGCCCTCCAGCATCGACACGAGTTCGACGGGGACGTTGGTTTCATGCCCTTGGTTGTCCGTGTGAATCAGCGGCCGGTCCAGGAAGGGGCGAACTGCATCGAGTCCCCGGATGGAGGCGTCCACGGCCGATTGGATCGAAGCGGAGGCGCGCGCAGACCGAGCGGTTTCGAGGTGATCCAAGGCGAGGGCGAGGGCGGCTTGGCGTTTGGCTTCTTGAATCCGGGCGTGCTCTTGCTTGCTCAAACGGTAGTAGGCCAAGACCTCTGTGTCCGTGCTGTACGTGTCCACAAGCTCAAACCCCTCCAAATCTTCGTTGGTCGTGCTTGAGGACTGGGCCGAGAACGATTCGGACAACCATCCGTTCACTTGCAACGTGTTGGTCTTGGAGGTGGATTGAACTTGGACGCGGATCTCCCGGCTCAGGTTGTCCAGCGCGTTTTGTTTGGCCACGGCGTCTGCGTCCAAGGGATGCGCCAGTTTGGAGGCCGATCCGATGCCAACGTAGTAGCCGGGCACCACGGGGGAAGTGGCCACCCAGCTCGGCACAAGCGCCGAGGTGTTTTTCGGGCCGGAGCACCCAAAAACGAGGGCCAAAGTCAACGCCCCCAAAAGCCATCCGAGTCCTTTCATGCCGTCACGGAATCAGGTTGAGGAGTTCCCGCTCGACGGCGGCTTGGATTTGGTTGGCCAGCGCTTGACCCGCCTCGTCGGTGAGGGCGTCGGCGCTGCGAATGGCCCGCCGCGAGGACAAGAGACGGTCCCGCTCGGAGCGCGCCATGCCGTCCGTCCGAGCGCCCGAGTTGCCACCGAGGTAAAACTTCGAGGCGTTGCCGTCGTACTCGATGTACCGGATGTTGTCGGACGCCCGGCCGTAAATCGTCTCTGACGCCACCACCTCGCCCGTGGTCGTGGAGATGAACTTGAACGTGCAAGCGATGTCCACGGAGGCGTCCTGCACGAATTCGCGGTACTGCACTTGGCGGTACTTCGTTTCGAAGTACTTCTTGCCCTCTTCGTTGACTCGTTCGACTTTGTATTGCTCGTAGCCCGTTTGGTAGCTTCTCTGCAGCCGGGACTCGCGGTGGTCGCAGGTGGTGACCGTCGCCTTCAACAGCGCCTTCGCCCCAAGGAGGTTGCCGATTTCCACGTCGCCGCCGGTGGTCAGCCCGCTCATGCCCATGCTTTGTTCCTGCAGAATCAAGGCCAAACTCTCCCGATCCACCACCTTCAAGAAGGGGTCTTCCGAACTCATCAACGCTTGTTCGGCAAGGGTTTGGATTTTCACCTCGAGGTTCACTCGGCTCGAGCCGTTTTTGAATTCGGTCATGGCCACGGTGAACCGCCCGTCTTCAAGCACTTGGTTGAGGCGGTTGTTGGCGTCCTTGTACGAGGCGTCGGCGCTGACGACCTCGGCGAATTGGCTGTGGGCCGCGCGGTACCGGTCCGCTTCCTGAGCCAACACGCCTTCGCGGTAGCGAGGTTCACAGTACGCGACGTTGCGCAGGGCGGGGGCGTCTTGGTACGTGGGGTCCAGGGCCAGGATGGCGTCAAATTCGAGGAGGGCCTCGGCGAACATTTCTTGTTCAAGGAGGATGTTCGCCTGTCGGTAGGTGGCGTCGAGGTGCGCGTTTTTCACGGCCTCGTAGGAAGCGCGTTTGGCTTCTGGGAAGGCCAAATCGACGCCGACGGCGCTGAGCTTGTCGTTCCAAGCTTCGGCGTCGTGCCACGCCTCCAGAGCGGTCTCGCGTTGCCCGAAGGCCACGGCTTCGTCGAACGAGCTGATGTGCTGTCCGAGCACGATTTGGCCTGTGCGCTTCAGCCCCACCATCGCGTCGATGTTCGTGGGCTTTTTCACGACAGCGGTGTAGTAGAGGTTTGCGGCTTGCGACATCATGCCCGCCTCTTCCATCTTGCCTGCGCGTTTGACAAAGGCTTTGGAACCGTTGCAACCTGGCAAGGCGAGGGTCAACACTGCGGCCGCGGCTGCCAGGGAAAGCAACCGAGTCAAGAAAGAAGGGAGGGCGTACCGTGTTTTCATGTCGTGAAGAATCGCGAGTGGAAAGGTAGTCATTCTGGCCTTGCAAGGGCCGTGCCAAACCGGGCCGTGCTACCTTGCACTTCATGACGAACGGGAAGGTGATTTTGGTGCTTGGAGCGGGACGCAGCAGTTCTTCGCTCATCGCGCATTTGCTTGGCCAATCGGAACGGGAGGGGTGGACGATTCAGGTGGGAGACGTGAGTTTGGCAGCGGCTGAGTCCAAGGTCAAGGGCCACAGCCACGGCGAGGCCTTTGCGTTGTCGGCGGACGACCCTTCTGAGCGAAATGCCCGAATTGGCAACGCGGATTTGGTCATCAGCATGTTGCCGGCGTTCATGCACGTGGACGTGGCGCGCGTCGCCATTGCGGCCGGAGTGAACGTGATCACGCCGAGCTACGTCAGCCCGGAGATGAGGGCGCTCGATTCCGAGGCGAAGAAGGCCGGGGTGCTTGTGCTGAACGAATTGGGCCTCGACCCGGGAATCGACCACATGAGCGCCATGCAGGTCATCGACGAGATTCGGGAAAAGGGAGGCCGCATGGTCGGCTTTGCATCCTACTGCGGCGGCCTGGTGGCTCCAGCCTCCGACGACAACCCGTGGCACTACAAACTGAGCTGGAACCCGCGCAACGTCGTGTTGGCGGGGCAAGGCGGCTCTGCGACCTTCCTTGACCAAGGCCGTGTCCGCGTGGTGCCACCGCACCGCACGTTCCAAACCCTCACGCCCATCGAAGTGGAGGGGCGTTTCTACGACGGGTACCCCAACAGGGACTCGCTCGGGTACCGGGAACTGTACGGGTTGCAGGAGGTGGAGACGTTGGTGCGAGGCACGCTCCGGTGCGCCGGCTTCAGTTCGTCGTGGGACGTCCTCGTCCAACTCGGCATGGTGCGGGACGACGCTTCGTTGTCGTGGCCGTCCGGCGTGTCGTGGGCAGACTGGACGCGGAGTTTCTTGCCCGCCAATGCAGAGGCGGGACGCACTGTGCGTGATGCGGTGCGGCACGTCACCGGCGCGTCCGACGAAGACCTCGACCGCTTGGCGTGGCTGGGCCTGTTCGACGACGCCTCGGGCCCGGACAAGCCTGAAGGCACCCCGGCCCAAATCGTGGAACGCCTCGTGACCGACAAATGGGTGCTTCGCCCGGAAGACCGGGACATGATTGTCATGTGGCACCGGTTCGATTACGAAGTGAACGGCGAGCGCCGGGCGAAGACGTCGAGTTTGTGTTTGGAAGGCAAAGACAGTGTATTCACGGCCATGAGCGACACCGTGGGGCTGCCCATGGCGCTGGCCGTGAAGCCCTTGTTGGAAGGCCAATTCGGGACCACGGGTGTGGACGTTCCCATGTCGCGGACGTACTACGAGCCCTTGCTCAAGGGGCTGGCGGAATTGGGCATTCGCTTTGTTGAACAGGACGCCGAGCCGGCATGACGTCGTGGGTCTCGGCGTGGCTGGTCTGGGGTCCTTGGTGCTGGACGTGTTGGACGTGCGCAGACGCGCCGGACTGGCCGGCACGGGGCGAGGCCAACGCCAAATGGGTTCGCGCAGCGCTCGAATGGCGCATGAAAGTGGGCCTCGACGATTGTCCCGAAATCGTGCCTGCACTCGATGCCTGGACCTTGGAGTGGTTGAGCGAATCCGACCGAATTCACGTGTCGCTTCGAAGCGAGGAGTGGCCCTTTTTGGCCTACGCGCCTGAATTGCAGTCGGTGCTGGTGCAGCGTTTGGCGCTCGACCAGCTGAACTTCAAATCGTCAACGGACTTGGAGGTGGTGCGGGACGTCCGGGCGGTGGCGCGCCGGTCGTCGGAGGTTTGGGACGACGCACTTCGTCGGGCGTTCGACAACGCGGAGGGGATGGCCAAACGTCGGGACCGCCAACCTTCCTGATCCGCCGTGACGTTATCAAGGGGAATGAAAAAGGGAGGCCGAAGCCTCCCTTGGGTCCCTGTCGCGCCCCGTTTCACCAAGGCGCGTTTCCATCCGGGCAAACGTTTCAATTTTGTGTGTTCTGAAGAACTTGGGAGAGTGAACGAATTGGCCGTGCAGAAGGTTGCGATGGGGTAAGGTATTTTTGGCATTCATGCGCAGCTTCGACATCCCCGAGTTTTACCGCAGTCCCATCGTGTCCCGGGTCAAAGCCCGGCGCAAAGCGTTGGACCCCAGAAAGCAAGACTTCACGCCAAGCGAATTGGACTTTGGCAAGGTGAGGGTCCGGTTGGCGAGGCATTTTGGGTTTTGCTTTGGCGTAGAAAACGCCATTGAGATCAGCTACCGGGCGGTGGATGAAAATCCGGGAAGGCGAATTTTCTTGCTCAGCCAAATGATTCACAACCCCGAAGTCAACGCCGATTTGCAGAGTCGAGGGGTGCAGTTTCTGCACGACACGCTTGGAAAGGAGTTGATTCCGCTGTCGCAATTGGGGCCCGAGGACGTGGTGATTGTGCCGGCATTTGGCGCCACCGTCGAATTGGAAAACCGATTGAAGAAGCTTGGGGTGGACGTGCAGAAATACAACACCACGTGCCCGTTTGTGGAGAAGGTTTGGAAGCGCTCGGCGCAATTGGGAGGGGACGATTTCACAGTGGTGATTCACGGCAAGCCCAAGCACGAAGAGACGCGGGCCACGTTTTCGCACGCCGCAGAGACAGGCCACGCCTTGGTGGTCAAAGACGGCGCCGAAGCCGAATTCTTGGCACGTTGGATGGAAGGTCCTCGCGAGGACGTGTCGGCGTTTTGGGACGTGTTTCAAGGCCGGACGACCGAGGGCTTCGATCCCCAGCAGCACCTTCGTCGCGTGGGGGTGGTCAACCAAACCACCATGCTCGCCTCCGACACCCAGGGAATCGCCGACCGCGTGAAGCAGGCGGTGGACGCAGACCCGGAGGGGCAATTCGCGAACACGCGTGACACGCTCTGTTACGCCACCAACGACAACCAGAGCGCCACGCGCGGCGCCTTGCTTGCGGGCGGGGCAGACGTGGCCTTGGTGGTGGGCGGATACAACAGCTCCAACACTTCGCACCTCGTGGAGTTGTGCGAAGAGCACATGCCGACCTACTTCGTTCGGAACGAGTTGGAGTGGAAGGAGGACGGCGTGCATCACTATGACATGCACGCAGGCCAAATGACGGTCACCCCGCAACCGCTTCCCGAGGCCGGAAAAGACGGGGGCGTGCCCACGGTCCTGATCACGTCGGGAGCCTCGTGCCCAGACGCGAGCGTCGAACGGGTTTTGCGCCGGGTTTTGGCGCATTACGGTGGACGAGATGTGGATGCCGTGTTAACGGAATTTGAGCGGACTCAGGCCTGAGCTCCCGTACCTTCGAGGGCATGAAAGCGCCCAAGTTTCGCGGCCCTTTTCGCAACGTGAAAACGGAGCCTCGCACGTTTGCCTTCAAGTCAAGGCACTTGCCGAATTCCCGTCCGGAATGGGAAGAGCGCAAGAGACGCGTCGAAGAGGAGGTCAACGGAGCGAGCGACGGCCCCCGTCCCATCAAGTTTCGCCAGGGCGGACGCGATGCCGAGGGCCGCGCCGCTCGTCGTGCCGCGTCCATCCAGGCGAGTCGAAGGGCAGCCCTTCGTGCGGCAGGTGTGGCGGTCGTGCTCGTGTACCTCACGTACCGGGCGATTCTGTGGGTGGAGTCCCGCGACTACGGGCAGTTTCTTCAATTCATGCACTCGAACGGATGAGCCAAACAATCCACGTCCTGCCAGACCACGTTGCGAACCAAATCGCGGCGGGCGAAGTGATCCAACGGCCCGCTTCGGTGGTGAAGGAGTTGATGGAGAACGCTGTCGACGCGGGAGCGACTTCCATCGAGGTTCACGTCTTGGACGCGGGCCGGACATCCATTCAGGTGATCGACAACGGCGCCGGGATGTCCTCCGAAGACGCGCGTGTGTGCTTTGAACGCCACGCCACGTCCAAACTCCAGTCCGCCGACGACCTCTTCGCCCTGGCAACCAAGGGGTTCCGGGGGGAGGCGCTCGCGTCGATTGCGGCCATTGCTCACGTCGACGTCACGACGTGTCAGGCCGGGGCGGAAGTGGGGACGACGGTCCGGTGCCACGGCTCTGAAATCGCAGGAGAGGAACCCAAGGCCCGAGCCGTGGGGACGACGTTCCACGTCAAGAATTTGTTTTACAACGTTCCGGCGCGGCGGAACTTTCTCAAGTCCGACGCGGTGGAACTGCGCCACGTCGTGGACGAGTTTCAGCGCGTGGCGTTTGCCCACCCTGGAATTGCGTTCACGCTGACCCACCAAAACGCGAACCTGTTCCAGCTCAAGCCAGGGACGATGCGGCAACGCATTGTGGGCATTTTGGGGCCCAAACACGACGAGCGTTTGGTCCCCGTCCAAGAAGAGACGGACGTCGTGCGCATTGAAGGGTTCGTGGGGAAGCCAGATTCGGCTCGGAAAACGCGCGGCGAGCAGTTTTTGTTCGTCAACGGCCGGTTTGTCAAGCACGGCTTGTTGCACCGGGCGGTGTTGCGGGCCTACGACGGGCTCATTTCGGACGGCCAACACCCGCTGTACGCGTTGTACCTCGAGGTGGACCCTGCTCGGGTGGATGTCAACATTCACCCCACCAAAATTGAAGTCAAATTCGAGGAAGAGCAGCCCATTCTTGCCATCCTCAAGTCGGCTGTCAAGCGTGGTCTCGGCGCGCACAACGTGGCGCCGTCCATCGACTTTGATGCCGAGGTGGGGTTGAACATCCCCGACTTGAAGCCGGGTGCCACGGTCTCGGAACCTCCCATTCACATCAACCCCAGTTACAACCCTTTCGCGACGGGTGCGACGGGTTCAGGGGGGAGCAACTCCGGGCAGGCATCGTCAGGCACGTCGCGATCACCGGGAGGCCGCACCCTCGGAGAAGCCCACGGCGGGTGGTCCAAGTCGCCGGCAGCCGGGTGGAAGGAACTCTACCAGGTGCTCGAACCCGGGGAAGGGGAGTTCGAGGTGGAATCTCAAGAGGAGCGCGCGTCGAGCCCCACGAACGCGGCGGTTCAACGGGAGGCCGCAGAGGGGCTGGAGATTTTGCAATGGCGCGGCCGTTACCTGTTGGTTCCGACTGAGGAAGGCGTGGCGGTGGTGCACATTCGCCGAGCCCACATGCGGGTCTTGTACGAGCGCTACCTCGCGGCTCAGGATTCCGCCGCTTCCTCCCGCCAAGTGGCCTCGCAGGCCTTGTTGGTGCCAGAAGACATCACCCTCACCCAACCTGAAGTCATGGCCTTGATGGACGCCCAAGAAGTGCTTCGGGGCATGGGGATGGAGCTGGAGCAAGTGGACGACCAAACCGTCCAACTCCGCGCCGTTCCGGCGGACCTCATCACGAGCGTGCGCGAGGCGCTGGATTCGGTTCTGGAGACCTTCCACGACGGTTCCTGGGACGGTGAAGACGAGCGACGGGAGAAATGGGCCAAGGCATGGGCGCAGCGCGCGGCAGCCTCCGGAGACGCTCCCATGCCCCCTGCCGCGCGACGCCAATTGGTGGCCGACTTGTGGGCGTGCGCCCATCCCAACGTGGACCCGATGGGCCGGACGGCGCTGTCGGTTTGGGCTGATAAAGACCTTGAAAACCCCTTTCGCTGATGTTTGCAAACACGCCTGAAGTCGTCAAAAACCTCATCCTCATCAACGTGCTGGTGTACCTGGTGGCGGGTGCGATGGGCGACGCCGTGGCCTTGCCGCTGTTGGCGGGAACCTACCCGGGTTCGCCGTTTTTTCAGCCGTGGCAAATCGTTTCCCACATGTTCATGCACGGAGATTTGAGCCACATCTTCTTCAACATGTTCGCTTTGTACATGTTTGGGTCGCAGCTCGAACGCGTCTGGGGTCCCAAACGCTTTTTGACGTATTACGTGGCCTGCGGCCTCGGGGCCTTTGCCCTGCACGAATTTGTTGTGGGCCTGCAGTTCTACACGGAGTTGGGGACGTTCTTCCCTGCTGCTGAGCAGTTCGTGTCGCCCCAAGCCAGCCCACTGGAGCGGGCGCGGGTGCTGGAAATTGTGTACGGACGGGTGGTGGGTGCGAGCGGAGCGGTGTTTGGGCTGCTGCTTGCCTTCGGGATGCTCTTTCCCAACACGCAGCTGATGTTGCTGTTTCCTCCCATTCCAATTCGAGCCAAGTACTTCGTGCTGGGCTACGGGGCCATTGAGCTGATGCTTGCGCTCCAAAACAGCCCCGGCGACAACGTCGCGCATTTCGCGCACTTGGGGGGCATGGTGTTTGGCTATTTCTTGCTCAAACGGTGGCAACAGGATCGGGGTCATTTCTATTGAATCATGTGGGAGAATCTCAAATCGACGTGGCGTGAGGGAGGCATGTTGACGCGGCTGGTGTGGGTCAACGCCGCCGTGTTTTTGCTGTTGTTGACGTTGGATGTGCTCGACCGGTTTGGCGGTGGAGCGGTGTCGGGGGTGTTGCCCGCGGCCGGCGCCCGAACGCTGGCCACGTCATGGCAGGTGGACATCCTTGCGCAGCGCCCGTGGAGCGTCGTCACCCACATGTTCACCCACCAAGATTTGTGGCACATTGCCATGAACATGCTGTTGCTGTTTTGGATGGGGCGGGTCTACCACGGAGAGGTTGGATCCCGTCGCCTGCTCAGCACCTACCTGGCGGGAGGTCTGGCGGGGTTTGCTGCTTACTTCCTGGTCACCAACGGATTCAAGCCTCTGCAAAGGAGCACGTACGCCCTGGGCGCCTCGGCCTCGGTGATGGCCATTTTTGGTGCGTTGGCGACGCTTCGTCCCGAGATGAGATTCAATCTGATTCTGTTTGGGCCGGTGGCGCTGAAGCACCTGTTTTGGGGGTACGTTGTGTTGGATTACTTCGGTCTCAGTCAGGGCGTCAATGCCGGGGGGAACTTGGCTCATTTGGGCGGCGCGCTCTTTGGAGTGCTGTTGGTTCGCCAAGAACGCAAAGGACGAAACCTCGTGGGGTGGCTCGAATGGGTGCTCGACGCGTTGAGTTCCCGATCCTTTTCTGTGCCGCGCCGCAAGCGGAGTCGGTTCAAGGCGTCCACATCCAACCGCTGGAAGGCTTCGGAGCGGGAATCCTCGCGCGCACCGATGTCGGACGACGAATTCAACGCCGAACGGGCCGCACGCGAGGATCGACTTGACGCCATCTTGGACAAAATTTCCAAGCACGGGTACGACCACCTTTCTCCAGAGGAGAAGCGGTTTTTGTTTGACCAAAGCCAACGCTGACTGTGGCCGCACGACCTGTGGAAAAGAAGGGGAAGCCCAAGCGTCGGCGCGTTGATTCAGCGGCGCTGCTCACCCTGCCCGGCATGGGCTTGGTGGTGTTGGGGGAATTGGCTGTGCGCATTTCTCCGTCTTGGTTTCCGTGGTTGGCGCCGTTTGGGTTGACCTACGGACTGGGCTGGGTCTTGCTTGCGGCTGGGGTGGTGTGGCGCGTGGTGTCGTTTCGGTGGATTCGTGCGGCGTTTCCGGCCTTGGTGTTGATGGCAACGTGGCCTTCATTCATGCTCGTTTTTTCCTTGGGTTTGGGGCCCTCCAACGGCGAGTTGGTCCCAGAAAGCGAGTGGGGTGTCCTCTCGTTCAACGTCCGCCGGCTTGACGAATTCGGGTGGCTGAACGGGGACGAGACGCGCCGGGAGCTCGCGACGTGGTTGGCCAACCGAGGCGAAGCTGTGTGGTGCATGCAGGAATTTCCTGGCGACGGGGTGCGGGTGTTGCGGGAGGCGGGGTTGAATTGGAATTCGCCGCGCCGGAAGGTGCTCACGTGGCCCAACGGGGCGGGTCCTGCGCTGGCGACGACCCTGCCTGTGTTGGACTGGGAGACGTGGATGTTTCCGGAAGACGCCGGGCGAGGCCGCGTGTTGCAGGCCGACCTGAAAACGCCGTTGGGCCCGGTTCGGGTCTTCAACGTCCACCTCCAAAGTTTGTACTTCAGCCAAGCCGATTACGCCGCGGTGGAAGACGGCCCAAGCCGCGAAGAGGGGCTTCGTTTGCTGAACCTGGTGACCAAGGCATCGAAAGCCCGAGCCGCTCAAGCCCGTGAGCTGAGTCGACGCATGGAGGAAAGTCCGTTCCCCGTGGTGGTTTGCGGGGACTTCAACGACAGCCCGATGTCCTACGCCATGAGGCGCCTGCGAAAGGGGCGAGCGCGAGACACCTTCGAGGCGTCAGGCGTCGGGCTTGGAGGTACGCACATTGGAAAAGTGCCAGGATTGCGGATCGACGGCATACTCGCCGACACGACCTTGGCGGCAGCGACCTTCGTTACCCACGAGATAGAATTGAGCGACCACCGGCCGGTCACCGCGAAATTGGGGGCGGTCAGGCGTTGACGCGCACTTGCGCCTTTCCTCGGGCAGAGAAAGCCTCAAACAAGCTCACGTTCACCCCGATCAGCAACAACCCGTAGAGCAGGTCGTCCACCGGCATGGTGAAAAGGCGCCATCCGGAATTCTCGTCGTTGTTGTACCACACGATGTGGTCGGCGATGGATTCTGGGGCGTTGTGCAACACGGGGTAAGACCAAAAATCCAGCCCTGTCAACACGCCGTTGCTCAAGATGAATGGCACGAGAAGCACGAGGTAGGCAAACCAAAAGTGCCCCATCCAAGACCGCCACTGAATCAGGACGCCGATGAGCCAAACGGCGCACAATGCCGACGTCAAGCCCAAGTAGGCGCGGTCCGAAAATCCGAAAGCCAGTCCGAGGCACAGCGCGGCCATGGCCGTCGTCACCCCGCGATGTCCAAGCCCCAAAGGTGAGTTGGAAATGTATTTCTTGAAGCACGCGTAGGTGAACACGCAGGCGTAAGGCACGGTGATGAAGAACAACCACTCTTCGACGGGCAGTCCGAGCAAATCGATGCCAGCCAAGTGGGCTTCGTTGAATCCCCAAACCCCGCGGCTTGTGAACCACACGTCCCAGGCAATGAACCCTGCCATGGTCAACAGGCACGCCGGCCAAAAGGCCTTCCACTCCTTCACAAAGGCCACGCGCTTGTCAAAGCTCGCCACAAAAGGCACCGCCAAGACGGCCAGGTTCACCCACAAATACGTCCACTCGCTCATGCGCGTTGCTGTTGGTTGCGCAGGGCTTTCCGCGCCTCGCGAAGGTAACGCGGCGGCACAAACAGCATCCCGAAGCATTCGCCGTCCTCTTTGCCCAGGTGTTTGTGGTGGACTTTGTGCGCCTTCCGGATGGCCATGAAGTAGGCGTTTTGGGTTCGCTTGAACCACGAGAAGCGTTGGTGGATGAAGACGTCGTGGACAAGGAAGTACGCCGCGCCGTAGAGCGCGATGCCCGTCCCAATCCAAAAGCGGAAGTCCCCCGCCAAGCTTCCTGAGATGAAGCAGTAGGCGCTCGGGATGGCGAAAATCAAGAAGAACGCGTCGTTCTTTTCGAAGAAGCCCGGCCCGTTGGTGTGGTGGTCTTCGTGGAAGAACCACATCGCGCCGTGCATCAGGTATTTGTGGGCCAACCACGCGACGCCTTCCATGGCGAAGAAGGTGGCCAAAACGACAAATGCGGGAAAGGCAATGCTCATAGCGTCCAAGGGATGAGGTTCAATGCGACGAAAAAGAGGGCAAACACCACAACCAACAAGCCCGAGAGGCGATTTGTTTTCAGGTCGTCGACGTCGCGCCAAAGCAGTCCAAGAGCCAATGCAGCCACCCACCACGTGAGGTAATTGGTCCAGGGGATGTGTCCCGCATGCCACGTCCACCACCCGGCACGAATGGCCACGGGCTCAATGGCGCCGTCAAGCGCCGTCATCATCGTCGCCGCAAGCGCGGCTCGCACCACCGGCGACACCGTCCTTCCTTTCCATGACAGCAATCGTTCCGACCAGTGATGCGTGCCAAGCAAGAGCAGCCACCAGAGCACGCCCATGAGCAGAGGCACCTCAAGTGCCTTGGGTCCGAGTCCGGAGCCGTAACTGTAGTCTCCAAACAGCCATCCCGTCGCCACGCCCATCACCTCAATGCCAAATCCCAAGAACATGGTCAGCGCCCACCGCCAAGGGCTTTCGGCGCCGGTGAAAGCCATCACAACTCCTGCACAGACGAGGAGGTTCAGGGGCGTCAACGGCAGGAGCAGGTGGGCGTACCCGAGGGCGGTGCCGACGGTGCCTACCACGTGCAAGATCACGAGGATCGCACCCCACGTGGCGGGGGAGCGCCACCAGGTCGGGGCGGCTGCCGGGGCGGGGGATGGGGAGGTCGGACTCATGATTCTGCGTGCGCAAGTTCGTCCACGATTCGGGCGCCAAGCAAACACAGCGGGATGCCCCCGCCCGGATGCACACTTCCGCCACAGAAATACAGCCCCGCGAGGTTCGTGGAGCGGTTTCGGTGCCGCAAAAAGGCCGCGGCGGCGGAGTTGCTCGACGCGCCGTACAGGGCGCCGCGCCACGAGCCCGTGGCCGACTCAATGGTGGCCGGGTCGAGCACTTGTTCGCAGACGATGTCCGGACGGAAACCGAGGGTGCGTTCGATTTTCGACAAGACGTGGCCGCGCAATTCGGCGACGGCGTGTTCGTCCCAGCGTTCAGGGTTCGCCTCGACGTTCAACAGCACGAACCAGTTCTCGTGCCCCTCGGGCGCGTCGTTGGGGAGTTCCTTGCTGGTGATGTTGACGTAGACCGTGGGGTCTTCGCCTGGCGTGCCGTGCGAGGCGATGCTCCCAAATTCCTGGGCGTAGTCCCGGCTGAAGAGGATGTTGTGGAGGCCCAATTCCGGGTGCTCGCCGCGCACGCCCCAGTAAAAGATCACGCCCGAGGTGGAGCGCTCCTGGCCTAGGATGCGCTCTGGCGCTTCGAGGTCGGGAAGAAGGTTGCGGTACGTGGGGTGCAGGTCGGCGTTGCTGACCACGAGGTCGGCACGGTGGACCGCGCCGCGGCCGTCTTCCACGCCCGTCACGCGTCCCGATTCGTGAAGGATGCGGCGCGCCGGCGTCCCGGTCAAGAGGATCGCTCCTGCCGCGCGGGCGAGTGCCTCGAGGTGCAGGGGGATGGCGCGCATGCCGCCTTCGGGCAGGAACGTGCCGATGCCGTGTTCGAGGTGCGGGATGACGTGCATCATGGCCGGGGCGCGATGCGGGTCGCTGCCGTTGTACGTCGCGTACCGGTTGAAGAACTGGGCAAGTTTGGGGTGTTTGAGGTGCCGGGCGTTGTGCCGGGCGAGGGTGCCGAGAAGCGGCAATTGCCAAACCCGCGACAACAGCCGCCACGCTGCCGAAGTGCAGTACGTTGACCCTTCGTGGAGGCTTCGCTCCAAGAACACTCCCCGCGTGAGTTCAAAGGCGCGGCGGCTGGTGGCGAGGTGCCGAAGCAGGCGCCGCGAAGGCACACCCCACCGCGCCTCGACGTCCTGGGCAAAGCGCTCCGAGTCGGTCCACGCCACAAGTGGTCCCTCTTCGTCCTCCCAGAAATAGTGGGTGCTTCGGTCGAGGGTGCGGTAGCGGAAAGGGGTTGGGCGGCCTCGGGTTGAGGCTGGCACGAGCGCGTCGAGTTCTTCCATCAGCTCCGGCATGGTGAACAGGGACGGGCCGCGGTCAAACCGGTGTCCGGCGTCGACGTGCTCCCCGAGTTTGCCTCCGACCGTGTCGGCGGCCTCGAGAACCGTCACCCGATGTCCGCGTGCGGCCATCCGCACAGCGGTGGCCAGCCCTCCGACGCCGGCGCCCACCACGACCACGTCGCGGGGTTCGCTCATGCGCTCAACAGGGTTGACACGACTTCCGGAAAGCAAATCTTGAACCAGGCCGTGTAGCGGTCGGGGTGGGCCGCGATGTCGGCCTCGACCTCGCGCACCGGCATGTACCGCGTCTCGCAGACCTCTTCGGGATTGGGCTCGGGGGGCACGTCGCTGTACCCGACGAGCACGTGATCGAGCTCGTGCTCAATCATGCCGTGGTCAAGGTCGGCGCGGTAGACGAACGAGAATTTGGGCTCGAGCTGGCACCGCATTCCCATTTCTTCGACGAGCCGGCGCTGGGCCGCCTCCACGACGGTCTCTTCGGGACGGGGATGGCTGCAACAGGTGTTGGTCCACAGCCCGCCGCTGTGGTATTTGTCCAGCGCGCGACGATGCAGCAACAGGTCACCTTTGCTGTTGAACACGAAGACGCTGAACGCCCGATGCAGGACCCCTTGGCGGTGCGCCTCCATCTTTTCCATCGTGCCCAAAGGGCGGTCTTCCGGATCCACGAGAACCACGTTTTCGGTCATGGGCGTGCTGTATGAAGGCTCACGTTGCATTACGGGGACTTAAGGTACGTGAGAAAGTCGCGCACAAAGGCGGCGTGCGGCGGGTCGTTGCTCCAGTGTCCGGAGGCCAGGGCCGCTTCGACAACGCGTCGGTCGACGTCCACCTCGTTGAAGTAGTTCAATAAGGCGGGGGCGTGGGTTTGGACTCCAAGGCGAAGGAAGGCGAGGTCGGGGTCGCCGGGTCGCGCGGCGAGTGCCGCTTCGAGCTCAGGTTGCCAATCCAGGAACTGCGACAGCTTGTCGACCGGGTTCCAGGCGTGGTCTGCGATCATGAGCTCAGCGACGGCGCGGAATCCTTGAGCTAGGGGGTCGGCGGTGAGGTCGTCGCGGGAATCGCGTTCGGAAGTCATGCGCTGGGTCATGGTGGTGGCACCTTCTGCTGTGGTCGCCTCGCGGTACCAACCGCGCCAGCGAAGGAGGTCGTCGCCGGAAGTTTGGGCCAGGAGGGCGGGGGCCAAGCAGAACGCCAAACCCATCCACGCGAGTGTCAAGCACAGGCGCATCGCGTTGAATCAGAGAAGGTTGAAGCTGTGGCGGAGGTAAGACCCCACGAACAGCGTCGCCTTGCGGCGGTTGGGAATGCGCACGCGTTCCTCGAGGATGCGGTTCGAGGGGAGGGCGGCGATTTTTTGGAAGAGGCGCTGGTAGTAGACGTACGCCACGTAAACCCCGAGGCGGCTTTCCTTCGGCAACTGCACGATGCCCTCGTAAGCATGTCGAAAGTCGGTGGCGATTTCGCGCTCGATGTGCGCTTTGGCGTCGGCGTTGAAGGCGCGCATGTCCACTCCGGGAAAGTACACGCGCCCTTTGTCTTCGAAATCGTCCTTGAGGTCACGCAAGAAATTGACCTTTTGAAAGGCGGCACCGAGGCTTCGTGCGTTGGGAAGCAAGCGCTCGTAGGAGCTGCGATCTCCAAACACAAACACGTGCAAGCACATCAATCCCACCACTTCCGCCGAGCCGACGATGTAATCGTCGTAGCCTTCGCGGTCGTAGGTGGTGCGGTCGAGGTCCCATTCCATGGAGCGCAAGAACAAATCCACGTGCTCGCGGTCGATGCCGTAGGTGGTGTAGGTCTTGGCAAACGCGTGCAGGATGGGGTTGCTGCTCATGCCGTGGTCGAGCGCCCAATACGTGTCCTCTTTGAAGCGTGTGAACATGGCCTCCTGTTGCGGGCCATGCAGCGTGTCCACAATCTCATCCGCGTAGCGCACAAACCCGTAGATGTTGTAAATCGCTTCGCGCAGCGAAGGCGCCAAAAATCGTATGCCCAGCGAAAAACTGGTGCTGTACGCCTTGGTCGTGCGCTTGGCGCATTCCGAAGCAACGTCGTCGTAGAGTTTCAAGGCGTCCATGACGGGGGTTTAACCGCGGAAGGCGTGTTCATGTTCAACGGAGAGGTCAACTTGCGTAGGTGCCTGGGGCAGGATGCCGAGGCCGTTCAGGTAGCGGCAAGTTTCTCGGGCAGCGACTTCCCCTGAAATCAGGCTCGGAGGCACGCCCGGACCGGGAGTCGTGAGTTGCCCTGCGAAGTGCAAGCCGGGGAGCTTCGAGCGCATCTTGGGTTTCCAAAACGCGGTTTGGCGCAGCGTGTTTGCCAGCCCGTAGGCGTTCCCTTTGTAGCTCGAGTATTCAGACTCGAATTCGCTGTGGGCGAAGGACCTGCAGTACGTGATGTGGGGCCGCAGGTCGCGTCCGAGGTGGGCTTCGAGGCGGGTCATGATTTCTTCGAAATAGCGGTCGCGCTCGTCGCCCTCTTCCTTCAAGCCGGGGGCGAGAGGAATGAGGAAGAAGAGGTTTTCGCAGCCCTCGGGCGCGACGCTGTCGTCCGTGCGCGACGGTGCGCTGACGTAAAACAGCGGGTCGTCCGGCCACGTGTTCGAATCGTAGATCGTCTCGGCATGGGGCCCAAACGGCGTGTCGAAAAACAAGTTGTGGTGCTGGAGTTCCGGCACCCGGGTGTCCAGTCCCACGTAGTACAGGAGGGAGCTGGGCGACATCGTGCGCTTGTCCCAGTAAGCTTCGTCGTACCGGCGCCATTTGGCAGGCAAGAGCTTCTGCTCGACGTGGTGGTAGTCGCCCGTGGCCACAACTGCAGCGGCTTCGATTTCCGTGCCGTCCGCCAGCGTCACTCCGGAGGCGCGGCCTCCGTCGTCGTGGATGGCCACCACCTCGGCGGACGTCGTAAACTCGACTCCCAGTCGTTCTGCGACCCGGACCATGGCCCGGACGATCTCGTTCATCCCGCCCATGGGGTACCACGTTCCGAGGCAGGTGTCGGCGTAGTTCATGAGGGAGTAGAGGGCGGGGGTGTCTTCGGGTTTGGCGCCCAAAAACAACACCGGAAACTCCATGATCTGCAAGAGCTTGGGGTGCGTGAAATGCTGGCGTGCAAAGGCGCTGAACGACGTGAACAACGACAGACGCGTGGCGTCCACCACCGTCTGCCATTCCGCAAATTCGAGCGCGTTGTGCGCGGGCTTGTTGACGAATTTGTTCATGCCGATGGTGTACTTCACCTCGGCTTCCGCCATGAATTCCCGCAGTCTTTTTCCCGCTCCGGTCTCAATGCTCTCGAAAACGCGAGCCAACGCATCGAGGCCCGCGGGAATTTCGAGCGGGCCGTCTTCAAACCAAACGGTGTAGGACGGGTCGAGGCGAACGAGGTTCATTTCTTCCTTTACGTCGGCCCCAAAATCTTCGAAGTAGCGTTCAAACACGTCCGGCATCCAATACCAGCTCGGCCCCATGTCGAACGTGAAGCCGTCCACCTCAAACTTTCGTGCGCGGCCGCCCAGCGTGTCGTGACGTTCGAGAACGCGGACGCGGTGACCGGATTTGGCCAAGTAACTTGCCGTGGCAAGGCCAGCGAAGCCGGCCCCCAACACCAGGACAGAAGAGGAATCGTGGTTCATGGGAATGCGCTTAGGTGCATAGAACAACCACAGTTGAGGGAACGATGTTCATTGATCGCTCTTGGAAGATAGGTGGAATAAACCGCATTGATTTTGGAATGAGTGGATAAATGTTGAGAACAAGTGTTCTTGCCGCGGCAGCGGTCCTGCACGGGGAGCCCAAATGCTCGGCCGGTCAAGTACCTTTGCGTCATGGCAGCATCCTTGAAAGGCATGGACGTGGTGGCGTTTGGGGCCCATCCCGACGACGTGGAGTTGTCGGCAGGGGGTACCCTGGCCAAACTCGCGGCCCAGGGCAAGCGCTGCGCCATTGTCGACCTGACCCGCGGCGAACTCGGCACGCGGGGCTCGGCCGAGCTACGGGACCGTGAAGCCGCCGCCTCCGCGGCCATCCTCGGCTTGGCGCACCGCGAAAACCTCGGCCTCGCTGACGGCTTTTTCGAGGTCAACGAGGCCAGCCTGCGCCAGGCAATCTCGGCCATTCGGCGCCTGCGCCCCTCCGTGATTCTGGCCAACGCGCTCGACGACCGCCACCCCGACCACGGCCGCGGCGCCGAGCTCGTCGCGCGTGCCGCTTTCCTCGCCGGCCTTCCAAAGGTCGTGACCGGCCCCGCCAACGCCCCCGAGCCCGCGTGGCGCCCCCGTGCCGTCTACCACTACATCCAGGACTACGACCGCAAGCCGGACGTCGTCGTGGACATCACGGGGCACCTCGACACCAAGTTCGAAGCCATCCTGGCCTTCGGCTCGCAGTTCCACGATCCCAATTCGGAGGAGCCCGCAACACCCATCAGCAGCCCCGAGTTCCTGGAACACGTGCGGGGGAGGGCGACGTCGTTTGGGCGTCCGTGCGGGTTCCTGCACGGCGAGGGCTTCGAAGTCCGGCGCCCCGTCGGCACCGACTCGCTTCTGGACCTCCTTTGACGCGCTCACTGCAGCGCTTGTGGC
>Ga0181573_10000354_pt1 | contig 48365 bp, 37 predicted proteins | sample 101ome_25_FD_148643 | JGI IMG/M metagenome (GOLD analysis project Ga0181573, IMG submission 148643) | Coastal salt marsh microbial communities from the Groves Creek Marsh, Skidaway Island, Georgia - 101409BT metaG (spades assembly) | ecosystem: Environmental > Aquatic > Marine > Intertidal zone...
CTTCTTGGCTGCTGCTTTCTTCTTAGCAGGAGCCTTCTTCTTCTTGGCTGCTGCTTTCTTCTTAGCAGGAGCCTTCTTCTTCTTGGCTGCTGCTTTCTTCTTGGCAGGAGCCTTCTTCTTAGCTGCTGCTTTCTTCTTGGCAGGAGCCTTCTTCTTGGCTGCTGCTTTCTTCTTGGCAGGAGCCTTCTTCTTGGCTGCTGCTTTCTTCTTAGCAGGAGCCTTCTTCTTGGCTGCTACTTTTTTCTTGGCAGGCGCCTTCTTCTTAGCTACTGCCTTCTTCTTTGCAGGTGCCTTTTTCTTGGCAGCTGCCTTCTTCTTCGCTGGTGCTTTTTTTGCTTTTGTGGCCATAAGAGTCTCCGGTTTGTTGTCTGCGCATTACAACTAAACTGTATAACCGCACAACGCGATTACACGAAACTTAACCTAACAGTGTTTTTTTTGGGTGACAAGGTTTTAAATCGCAAAAAAAGACCTAATCAAGTAACTTTTTTATTTGCCCTGAAATGTCTTCAACACTCCCTACTCCCTTAACAGAGTGGTACTCAGGTCCATCTAACGTTTTATAAAAATCCACCAAGGGTCGGGTTTGCTCGTGATAAACGGCCAACCGTTTACGAACAGTTTCTTCACGATCATCGTCGCGTTGAATTAAAGGCTCACCCGTTAGGTCATCAACACCATCTACCGATGGTGGATTATGTTGTATGTGATAAATACGTCCACTGCCTGGATGGACGCGACGACCACTCAACCTGCAACAATTTCCTCGTCGTCTACATCAATTTCGACGACATGATCGATTGAAATATCTGCCTCAACCATCGCCTGAGCCTGAGGTATGGTTCGAGGAAATCCATCAAACAAACACCCTGCGTTGCAGTCGGCTTGTTCAATTCGATCTTTCACTAATCCTATGATGATGTCGTCCGACACAAGACCGCCGGCATCCATAATTGACTTTGCCTTCTTGCCTAGCTCGGTACCTTCAGCCACGGCTGAGCGCAGCATGTCTCCTGTCGAGATTTGAGGAATTCCGTACTGCTCGCAGAGAAACGATGCCTGGGTGCCTTTCCCAGCTCCGGGGGCTCCTAAGAGGATGATTCGCATGGATTTTCCTTAGCTTTTATAGCCGCTAGACTAACGGAATATGATTATTAGATGTAACGCTACACAGCCGTTCGGCTGGGTTCAAGTATTAGTTTTTCGGGGCATTGAGGCACGCTGAAACCGCCCCTAAGTGAGAACAAGACCGTCATCGCGCCAATGCCTTCTTCGCTGCCTGCCAGCGCTGATCGAGTTCGTGATCTGACTCCAGCTCGAGTGAGCCTCCACTCTCCTTCGCTTGCTGCTCCATATGCCTAAAGCGCCGCTCAAATTTTTGGTTGGATTGCCGAAGAACAGTTTCAGCGTCCAGGCCGAGATGCCTCACCAGATTTACCACACTAAACAAAAGATCACCGGCTTCATCGGTAATGTTCTGAGAGTGCCCTCCAATCATTGCTTCCTTGAGCTCCACCAGCTCTCCCTCAACATTGTTAATTACTGCCTCCCGCTCTTTCCAATCAAAGCCAACACGAGAAACACGCTTCTGAAGTTTCTGCGCTCTCGACAATGCAGGCAGTGTAAAAGGAACGTCATCTAGCAAGCCGGGGGCTTCTTTCAAATCCCGTTCCTCTTGCTTAAGCTGCTCCCAAGTCTCCTTGATATCCGCGATAGAGCCGGTAGGATTTTTTGGTCTGTCTTCTATATCTTCTCCAACAAAGACATGGGGATGTCTGCGAACAAGTTTTTTAACCAAACCATCGGCGACGGTATCAAAACTAAATGCCCCAACCTCCTTCCCAAGCTGACTCAGAAAAATCACCTGAAAGAGCACATCTCCAAGCTCTTCCTCAACATGCTCGAGGTTTTCATGCTCGATTGCTTCGGCCAGCTCGTAACACTCCTCGAGGGTATACGTAACAATGCTTTTAAACGATTGCTTTTGATCCCATGGGCATCCTCCGTCTGGGTCTCGAAGCCGCTCCATAACGCGCTTTAAATCTTCAAGGGAATATTGCATTTCGTCTCCTGGGATCAGCGAACCGGCCACTACTCAACCAGCCTTTTAACCGCGATAACATTATCGAGCTGCGACAGCTTCTCCAGTACGCTGAGCAGCGCGTCGATTGAGCTCACCTCCGCCGTCACTTTCATCTCGGCGGTGTTTTCAGTCGGGTTACTCAAGGTATTAATAGCTGTCACGTTGACCCGCTCGCGGGCCATCACCGAGCTGACATCAGCCAAAAGGCCCTGCCTGTCATAGGCCGTAAGCCCGATTTTGACTGGAAAACGATCGGCTTCCCCCGCTCCCCAGCTTACGGAGATGATTCGCTGTGAATTATCGCCACTAAGCGTGAGCAAACGGGCACAGTCGGACCGGTGCACGGTGATGCCTCTGGATTTAGTGATGTAACCCTCAATCGGATCCCCCGGCACTGGCATACAGCATCTAGCAAACTGGGTCAGCATGTTGCCAACCCCATCCACGCGCACCGCATCCTGCCTTGCGGGTTTTGAAGGACGTACCACCCAAAAGGGTTTTTCATTCTGATCCCCGCGAGTCACTGTTTGTGCCACACGCAGAATCTGCTTGGCGCTCAGCTCCCCGGAACCGACCGCCATGAACATCTCCTCAACCGCTTTTAGGCCGAGCTGCTTCGCTATTTCCTTGTAGTCAAGAGAGGTCAGGGAAAGTCGAGCACATTCTCGCTCCACCATCGCCCTACCTGCAGCAATGTTTTCGTCCCGGGTAAGGGACCGGAACCATTGCTGAACACGAGCTTTAGCACGAGTGGTTTTTAAATAGCCCGCACTCTGACGCAGCCAGTCTCTGCGAGGCGCCGGTTCAGCCGCAGTCAAAATCTCAACCCGCTGCCCCGTCTCGAGGATCGTCGTCAAGGGGACCAGGACACCATTTATTTTAGCGCCCCGGCAGCGATGACCCACCTCGGTATGCACGTGATAGGCAAAATCGAGCGGAGTCGCTCCATAAATCAGGCTAACCACATCACCTTTCGGTGTAAAAACGTAAACCCTATCCTGCGCCGATTCAAAGCTAAATTGCTCCGCAAGCTCGGCGTCGTCGCCACCAGCTTCATGCCATTCAAGCACCTGTCGCAGCCAGGTCAACTTCGCCTCATAAATATCGCCTGAGCTGTCCTGCTTATCGCTCCCCTTGTATCGCCAGTGGGCACACACGCCCAGCTCTGCCTCCTCATGCATGCGACGGGTGCGTATCTGAATCTCTAGAATCTTTCCTTCAGGCCCTATCACCGCAGTGTGCAATGATCGATAACCGTTCTCTTTGGGATTGGCAATGTAATCGTCAAACTCATTCGGAATATTTCGCCACATGCCATGCACGATCCCGAGAGTTTGGTAGCAATCGGCCACATCCTGAACCAAGATTCTGAGCGCCCGAATATCGTGGACCTGTGAGAAACCGATTCCCTTGCGCTGCATTTTGCGCCAGATGCTGTAGATATGCTTCGCGCGACCAGCGAGTTCAAAGTCTATACTCGCCCCCGCCAGTACGTTCGTGAGGTCCGCTTTTACTCTATCGATAAAGCGATCACGGTCTGCTCGGCGGCCATCAAGTAATTTAGCAATGCGATGATAGGGCTCCTCGTGGGTATAGCGAAATGAAAGATCCTCTAACTCCCACTTGAGATGACCAATGCCCAGTCGATGAGCCAGCGGCGCGTAAACGCTGAACACCTCGCCGGCAATACGTTGACGCTGTGCATTACCCGCCTTCTTGAGTCCCCGCATGGCGACGGTTCTTTCTGCTAGCTTTATCAGAGCAATCCGAACGTCATCCACCATAGCAACCAGCATGCGGCGAACATTCGCATTGGGTGCGGCGGCCTGACCAAGTACCGGTTCATCGCGGATATCTGTCAATTCGCTGACCGCCGCCATTCGCAGTGCTCCTTCCACCAGACTAACAACCTTTGGCCCAGTCCTTCGCTTTAGGTCACCCACCTCCAGTCGCTGCTCACGAACCGACCGATAGAGCATTCCAGCCACCAGCGCATCGGTGCCCAAACCAAGCTCAGCCAGAATTTGTGCGACCTCCAACCCAACAGCGACGGGTGCGGATCGGCCCACCCAGTCGCTGGTAGCAACACCCCGCGCTGACGACAGCTCCCGGAGCAAAGCTGCCGCGCCCACAAGTCGATCTATATCCCGAGATTCCGAGCCTTGAGGTAACGCCGAGAACCATGCAACGAAATCGGCCTCGGTCATTGCTCCGGTATGCGGTAGCGAGCGAATTTGTACCATTTGCGCAGCTACTCCTCGTATATGCCCGAGGACAAATAGCGATCACCACGATCGCAAACGATCGCAACGATAGTGGCGTTGGAGAGCTCTTCAGATAACGTGAGGGCAGCACTCACCGACCCACCGGAGGAAACACCTGCAAAAATGCCCTCCTCTCTAGCAAGGCGCCTCATCATACGTTCAGACGCCTCCTGGCTTATATCAATCACACGATCAACGGCAGCTGCGTCAAAAATAGTAGGGCTATATTCCACAGGCCAACGTCTGATTCCGGGTATTTGCGAACCATCCATAGGTTGTAAGCCAATAATCTGGATCGCCGGATTCTGCTTTTTAAGAAAAGCGGATACCCCCATGATCGTCCCGGTAGTGCCCATTGAGCTAACAAAGTGGGTAATCTGCCCCTCTGTCTGGCGCCAAATTTCAGGTCCAGTGGTTTTGTAGTGCGCAAGGGGATTATCGGGATTTCCGAACTGATTGAGCACTTTGCCCTCCCCACGACTCTCCATGGCAAGAGCCAGGTCACGGGCCCCTTCCATCCCCTCTTCGGATGAAACTTCAATCAATTCCGCCCCGTAAGCTGCCATCGCCCACTTACGCTCAGCAGTCATGTGCGATGGCATAACGAGTATCATGCGATAGCCCTTGATCGCCGCTGCCATTGCCAGAGCTATGCCGGTGTTACCGCTAGTAGCTTCTATAAGCGTATCGCCGGCAGCAATATGCCCTCGCCGCTCTGCCTCAGCTATCATGCTCATGGCCGGCCTGTCCTTCACAGATCCCGCCGGATTATTGCCCTCTAGTTTTACCAACACCGCATTGGTGGTGTCGCCCGGCAAGCGCTGGAGCCTGACCAAGGGGGTTTCACCTATGGTGTGTTCAATAGTGGGGTAATCACGCACGACGCTGTCCGGGTAGAGTGGTTTGGAACGTGAGAATTATACCTCCTTCTGGACAGAGGCTCATGACTCATCTAGTGGGGACGTAACTCGCTCGCTGGCGGAACCCTGACCACCGAGGAATTGTCGCAACAGCTCCCGACTCTGCAAGGAGCGACCCGAAAGCTGATGCGAGAAAGCAAGCCTACTTACCTCCCGCAAAAGGCGAAATTCCTCAGCATCAACAATACCGCCCTCAAGCCATCGCTGAAGTGATAGTAGTGACGCCCCCTTGAAGGCATGGCTCGCTCGTTTCTTGTTTTCATCTCCTTGCTTAAAGTGACGTCTCAAAAATCCCTGATCGGGATCAAACCGGTAGTACTCTGAGGCAAGGATATGCTCTCCAAACGCATCCGCAGCGAAGGAAATTCCATAGCCCATTGTTTCAAGAAGTAAAAACTCAAAGCGCCGCAAGGCATCAATGTCATCGCTCTGCTCAAGTCTGCTGAGAAGATCGCCGTAAGCAGAAAAAAGCTCGGGCAAGGGTTCATATCGCGGCAAGCATTTGCTCAGCAGCTCATTCAAATACAGTCCAGAAAACACCCTTTTACCTGTTAGGGGAATCCTCGCACCAGCTGCCTCTACCTTGCGCAAGGTCTTTAGTTCACCTCGTCCAGAGACCTCCACAAGCAAGGGAGAGAACGGCTGGAGCAAGCCTGCAAGACTTCCTCCACGTTGTTTTCGCCGTGCTCCACGCACGACCACACCCACGCGGCCCGTACTAAAGGTCAAAAAATCGAGGATAAACCCATTGTCACCATAGGGGCGCCGGTGAAGAAGCCAGGCCGGATCCAATGAAATGGTCACCGACTAATAGTCCTCAAAGCCCAGGCTTCGGAGGGCCCGATCGTCGTCGGACCATCCAGTTTTAATCTTTACCCAAAGTTTGAGCATCACTTTGCTGCCAAAAGCCACCTCCATATCCTTACGGGCATCTGTGCCAATAGACCTCAGCCGGCTGCCCTTCTCTCCTATCAAGATACGCTTTTGACCCGTGCGCTCCACGTAGATCAAGGCATCAATATGGATAACAGTGCTCTCCTGACGAAAACTCTCGATTTCCACAGCCGTGGTGTAGGGCAGCTCGTCCCCCAACTGCCTGACTATTTTTTCTCGAATAAGTTCAGCTGCGAGAAACCGTTGCGACCGATCCGTAACTTGATCCTCAGGAAAAAAATGGGGCGCAAATGGCAGTTTACTGCGGATATAGCCCATTAGCTCATCCAGATTAGAGCGCCTTAACGCTGAAACCGGCAAGATGCTGTCAAACGCATGGCGCTCTCGGATCGACGCAGCATAGGGTAGCAAGCTGTCTGCATCCGGCAATAAATCCACTTTATTCATGACAAGCGCCACCGGCACTTTAGTGCTTTCAAGGTACTGCAGCACCCTGTCGTCCTCCTCTCCCCACCGATTTCTATCGACCACAAACAGCACCAGATCAACGTCCGTCAGCGCGCTGCTTGCCGCTTTGTTCATGTAACGATTAATCGCCTTGGGCTGGCTTGTATGAATGCCGGGCGTGTCAACAAAGATGACCTGGTCACCATCTTCAGTGAAAATTCCCATGACCTGATGGCGCGTGGTTTGCGGCTTTCTGGAGGTGATGCTGATCTTCTGACCCAGCAGGTAGTTCAGTAAAGTGGATTTGCCTACGTTGGGCCTGCCCACAATAGCCACATAGCCGCAACGAGACTGGCTGTCATTCATGCTCCAACCCCGCGAGTGCAGCTGAGGCAGCATCTTGCTCGGCCTCTCGGCGGCTCCGCCCCTCTCCGGGAAATGACTTCTCAAATGGCTTTATCTTGCAGGCGACGAGGAATGTTTGATCATGGTCTGGACCAGCCGTGCTCACCAGCGTGTATTCTGGCAACGGATGTTGTCGGGCTTGCAGCCACTCCTGCAGCTGGGTCTTTGGATCCCTGTCAACCTTCTCCGCGGCCTCTTCAAGCGCAGTCTCAAACCAACGGAAAACCACCTCTGCTGCCTGCCGCAAATCGCTATCCAGAAGAATTGCACCTGCTATCGCCTCGACCGCATCACCCAGAATACTGTCTCTGTGACGACCGCCGCTTTTACGCTCACCCGTGCCCAAAATAAGGTGTTCACCAAGAGACCACTCGATTGCTATCTGGGCCAAAAAGCTGCCCCGGACAAAATGGGTGCGTCTTCGGCTAAGCTCGCCTTCTGACACCTCGGGAAATTTCTCGAAAAGCGCTACTGCTACAACATGATTGACCACCGAGTCGCCTATAAACTCGAGCCGCTCATTATTTATTCTGGCGGCACTGCGATGGGTCAGCGCCTGAACGAGCAAATCAGAGTGCTGGAACCGGTAGCCTATGCGCTTTTGTAATGCCGCGAGACCTACCTTGGAAGGCGTCCTGGTCACCTGCCGTTAACTTCAACCCGTAGGTCGTCGAACACCATAACGCCGTCAATAATCCACACTAGGGGGAAGCGCACCTCGTAGGTAGCGTCAATCACTACCATCCCCTTCTCTCGGAAGATCTCCATATCATCTGCTGTGATGACATAAACCTGGGAGGTATTGAGGAGTTTCCTGACATGTGTGCGTATGTCACCCAATCCCTGCTTGCTAGGATCGAATTCATCGCCCGCTCGGGTAATGACATCCTTGACGGTTAGGTACTCCATATAGAGTGGCACTACTCGCAGCACAACAACCAGAAATGCACCGAAAATAAGAACGTTAAGCGCGATGCCCCAGAATGAAAACCCGCGCTGACGAGAATGTATCGACGATCTCTCCATGACAGTCTCCCGCGTCAGTCTATCCACCCAACCCTATCAAATGAGGGCACCGAGAGAAAAGTCTCCCAATGCATCCAGATCGCTATTGCCTTACCGACAATATCTTTTTCAGGAACCTGACCCCACACCCGACTATCACTAGAATTGTCGCGGTTATCTCCCATCATGAAGTAGTGACCGGGCTTTACTGTTACCGAAAAATCACGCGAAGGACGACGCTCGTCAATCTGCATCAAATGTGGTTCATCTGCGAGGGTTTCCATGCCAATCCTGTAACGGGATCGCCCTGCAGGCACTGCCGTTAACCACTCCTTGGGAACCAGTTCGCCGTTGACAAAAAGCTGTTTGTTTCTGTAACGGACTATATCCCCCGGAACACCAATGACCCGCTTAATGTAATAGGTTTTGTTCTGGTGAGGCGGAAAAAATACCATCACATCACCACGCTCGGGTTTACCAACGGAAACCGCTTCATGTCGCAATACAGGTAGTCTCAATCCGTAGGCGTACTTGTTTACGAGAATATAATCCCCGACTTCAAGTGTTGGCACCATGGATGACGAAGGAATCTGGAAAGGCTCAAAAAGAAAAGAGCGCAGAACAAAAACCGCCGTTAGCACCGGAAAAAACGAGCGGGCATATTCAACTATTGCGGGCTCCCCCGCGGTACGGCTGACACTTTCAGTAAAGCGCTTGGCGTCGGCTGTTCCTTCCTCTTCCCATCGGGGAAACTCCTCCTGCAGCGCGAGGATGCGGGCTCGTCTAGGGCGAGCAGCAAACAAGGCGTCGACTAGCCAGATGAGCCCGCTACCAAAAACGAGAATGACCAAAATTAATGGGAAGTCTATGTTCAAGTTAACTCCGCGAGTCCTATTTAGGGATTAACCACGCTCTAGCCGTCAACCTGCAGGACGGCAAGAAAAGCAGACTGGGGGATTTCAACATTTCCAACCTGCTTCATCCGTTTTTTTCCTGCCTTCTGCTTCTCAAGAAGCTTCTTCTTTCTTGTAACGTCACCACCATAGCATTTTGCAGTCACGTTTTTTCGGAGGGCCTTCACTGTCTGCCGTGCCACAATCTTTCCGCCCACTGCTGCCTGAATAGCCACGTCAAACATCTGGCGCGGGATCAGTTCTTTCATTTTTTCTGTGAGGACACGCCCACGACTCTGAATGTAATCTCTGTGTACAATGACTGCCAGCGCATCTACACGGTCGCCATTGATCAAAACATCCAACCTGGACAGCGGCGCAGCTTCAAAGCGATGGAAGCCATAATCCAATGAGGCATAACCACGGCTTACCGATTTCACCCGGTCAAAAAAATCAAGCACGACCTCTGCCATCGGAATATCGTAGACCACCTGCACCTGGTTACCTAGAAACTGCAAATCCACCTGCATGCCACGCTTTTCAACACAAAGCGTAATGACATTGCCAAGGTAATCCTGAGGAGTTAGCACAGTGCATCGCGCAATCGGCTCGCGCATCTCCTGTATATCACCCACATCGGGCAACTTGGATGGGTTATCAACGTTCACCACTGACCCATCTTTGAGCTCAATTTCGTAAATGACAGTAGGTGCAGTGGTTATCAGATCAAGATTGTATTCACGCTCAAGACGCTCCTGAATAATTTCCATATGGAGCATCCCAAGAAACCCGCACCGGAATCCGAAGCCGAGCGCATCGGAAGACTCGGGTTCATAAAAAAGCGATGCGTCATTGAGCGTAAGCTTGCCCAGTGCTTCACGAAAATCCTCGTAGTCATCTGAAGAGACAGTAAATATGCCCGCATAGACCTGAGGTTTTGCTTTTTTGAAGCCCGGAAGCACCGGAGTATCTGGAAACGCCGATGCAATTAAGGTGTCACCAACCGGAGCACCTTTAATGTCCTTGATACCAGCGACGATAAATCCTACCTCTCCTGCCTCAAGCAGTGCCGTTTCGGTCCGTCGGGGGGTGAATGCGCCAATCATGTCGGCCTGGTACTGTTTCCCGGTAGACTTCACGATGAATTTGTCACGCTTTTTTAACGTGCCCTGAGTGACGCGCACAAGTGAGACGACCCCGAGATAATTGTCGAACCAAGAATCAATAATCAGCGCTTGCAGTGGAGCATTTCTATCGCCCTCAGGCGCTGGAATATTTGCGATCAGATACTCCAGAGCGTCCTCGATACCAAGACCCGTTTTTGCGCTGACAGGGCAGGCGTTACTGGCATCAATCCCGATTATCTCTTCTACCTCAACCTTGACCTTGTCGGGATCGGCTTGAGGTAAATCCATCTTATTCAGGATGGGTAAGACCTCCAGCCCCTGTTCTATGGCCGTGTAGCAGTTGGCAACTGACTGAGCCTCGACTCCTTGCGCCGCATCGACCACGAGAAGCGCACCTTCACAAGCCGACAGCGAGCGAGACACCTCGTAAGAAAAATCCACGTGACCGGGGGTGTCGATAAAGTTCAGCTGATAAGTTTCGCCATCCCTCGCGGTGTATTTGAGCGTGACGCTCTGGGCCTTGATAGTAATGCCCCGCTCGCGCTCAAGATCCATAGAATCGAGGACCTGATCTGCCATCTCCCTGTCGCTCAATCCACCGCAGTGCTGAATAAAGCGATCGGCCAAGGTCGACTTACCATGATCGATATGGGCAATAATCGAGAAGTTTCGAATATGGCTGAGTGCCGTCACAGATGCTTTCCAGAATAGGGCCGAGCCTGATTAGCTCGGCAAAGCGGGCGAGTTTAGCGTACCCGACGGCTCACTGCACAGAAAACAGCCGTCAGGCTCTCAACCCTGAAACTACTGCTCGGGCTGCGGTACCCTGATTGCCAAAAACATGGGGGCACCTCGACGAATCAATCTCACCGCAACTGACTGTCCCGGCTGCAACTTCTCCACTGCTGACTGGAAGTCCTCTAGGGACTGGATGGCACTGCTGCCCAGTCGAGTGATGACGTCACCGCCCATGATGCCGCTATCACCGGCAGGGGAATCGGGACGCACCTCCAACACCATGACTCCACCTGACAGCCCAAGTTCTGACATCATGTTTGCATCAGCGGTCTCAAGCACCAGCCCAAGAAGCGCTCCCTGTTGATCACCTGCAGTCGCTGCTACTGTCGGTCGCTCGTCAGGATTTAATCCCCCCACCTTGACCGTTAGTTTGCGATCTTTTCCATCCCGGCGTATCAGCACGTCTACCGTGGTGTCTGGCGCAATTAGTCCAACCACATGCGGAAGATCCCCGGAGTTATTGATGGGCTGATTGTCGAAAGTCAGAATGACATCTCCACTCTCAAGTCCAGCTTTCTCCGCGGGTGAACCAGTGCCGACTTGGGCAATGAGCGCCCCTCTGGGCCGATCCAGGCCGAAAGACTCTGCAAGATTCTTGTCCACGTCCTGAATACTGACACCAAGCCATCCGCGAACCACCTCGCCCGTATCACGAAGCTGATCGATCACGTTACGGACAACCGCAGCGGGAATGGCAAAAGAAAGGCCAATTGAGCCCCCCGATCGCGTGAAGATTTGTGAGTTAACCCCAATGACTTCTCCTGAGAGGTTAAACAAGGGTCCTCCAGAGTTCCCGGGATTAATTGCGACATCTGTTTGGAGGAATGGCACATAATTCTCGCCGGTATCGGTGGGCAAGCTGCGTCCCTTTGCGCTGACTATCCCCGCGGTTACTGAAAAATCGAGCCCGAAAGGAGAGCCGATCGCCAGCACCCATTCACCGACCGATACATCATCATTCTGGGCTATAGGCAGTACCAGCAAATCATCCGCTTCAATTTTCAGAAGCGCGAGGTCGGAGCGCACATCACTACCAATCACCTCCGCATCAAACTCCCGGCGGTCGATCATTCGAACGACTACTGAAGATGCCCCCTCTACTACGTGGTGATTAGTCACAATGTAGCCGTCCTCAGAGATAACAAACCCGGATCCCATGTTGCGGCGAGGTCTCTGCTGCGGCCCCTGATCCCCTCGAAATTCAAAAAATCGGCGTAGGTATTCCGGTACCTGATCCATCTGATCAGACTCCCTACGACCCTCCACCTCTGCCTCCACCAAAATCTTGACCACTGCGGGCGCAGCGTCATCAACGATTTGGGTAAAATCCGGAAGCTCGGCCTTCGCCGACAGGGGGACGATCAGGCAAAAAAATGCCAGCAACCTCAAAGACATAGACAATACTCCTAAGGGTCTTGTTGTATCAGTCATTAGTTAAACTCGGGAAAAATCTGAGCGGCTAGGAGCGGACAATTACCGCCTCAGGCCGTCGTCGAGCCGCGAGCAGAGGCTCAAGCTCCCGCCTGGAGGCCCAGTGGCGGTGCATGAGACGAACACCCATGAAGCCAGCGCCCAGCCCGGCACCGAACCCTGCTACGGTAGCTAACTCACCAGCCCCCTCCAAGCTCAGCGAGAGGAGCAGGCCTAACACCAAAGGCATGCCATAGACCCAGGCTGATCCTTTAAGGATGGCTGATTCTGGTAATTCGATCTCGACTTCGTCATTTAGCTGGCATTCACTCGCGGCAACGTCCACCGATTCCAAAGCCCTCACCAGACCTCTGACACCCGTTGCGCGCGACACAACCCCTTGTCCACATCCGGCCCTCGCAGCACATCGCCCGCACAAACTGCTGGGAATAGTCTCAACCCACACTGCATCGGACTCGACAGCGACCACTCGCCCCGTTTCCCTGAGCATACCGCTACAACCCTTCTCTGGACCGAACGGCCTCTGCAACTAGGCGTGCCGTGGTCACTGGCACTTCACCAACAACCGTGACCAGCGCGTGCTCTAAAGTTCCTTTCGTGTAGGTGAGTGTGGCACCTCTGACAACGACCCCCTCACCTGGCTTGACCCCCTGCGAGCGAGGCTCAACATACACCGACATGGTCGCCAAGCCATCGCTCAAAAGCCAATGCTCAACAGGGGTTACGCCGCTGTTGATCACACTAAACCCCGGGGGTAAGGCAGATAGCGCAAAACGCATAGAGGATGCTTGGACGCTCTCCCGCTCAGGCGCTGAACTAGGGGTTTTCGCAATCGGCTCAAATTCGGCAAATTCAAAACGCTCGACCATCTGTCCTTCCGGTGTGAGTGTCAGCACGCGCAAGGGCACATCCGTCGCGTGATCTACGTCCATGACGTAGCCCAGTCTCAAGGTGTCCTTGGGTCTCACGCTCAGGCGGTAAGTATCCCGACCCGCCACGGTTTGGCCGGTATCCAGAGAGAAGCCGTAAAAGTTACCGAGAAGACATGGAGTTCTGGTGGGGAGGGTATTTACCCGGCGGATTTCTGATTCAGCATTAGCTGTGCGATTGAGATGGCGGAGAACCAGCTGCCCGCTAGCGCCACTCTCCTCAACAGCAACAAACTCTCGCTTGCCCGAGTATTCAACCAGAATCGTGCCCCGATAGGATGTCGACGTACCCGATGCAAGCACCGCAGCCACGCGCTGGGTCTCGGAATCGTCGAGTTGACAGCCTTCATGTTCAGGGGCGGACGCTCCAGCAGCAGTAGCTATGATACCGACGGCCAGAACTGCCAATACGCATCGTGAAAGGCGGAGCATGAATGCGGTTTAATCCCCAGGCTTCTCGCCCGGCACTCTGGCATGGGCTATCGATGCGTTTGGCTGAATACCTGCAGACTGCTCAGCGTGCTGACGACCAAATCGTAAAAAGTGCTCTCTGGCCAGTCGATCATAAAATTCATCGACTGTCTGATTAGGCACTACCCGGACCGCTTCATTGGCAATGAAAGAAGTGGCTGGCATGCCCACACCATAGCTGGCTTGAACCGGCGCGGCACCCTGAATTGGCACAACGACCCCCGGCACAGTGGCAAGTGGCAGTCCGGGTTCCTGTTTCTGCAGAAATTGGCCGCCAAAGACTAACGCAAACGTCACCGAGGCAGCGACAGCCATTGAGCCCAATGGACCCACTCGACGCTTGGTTGGCGCCTGCTCAATGGCTTCGAGGACCGCTTCGCTTATATCAATTGCCATGGGAGCCTGGCCTGTTTTTAGCACCGCGCTGGCAACTTGCAGGCGCTGCCAATATTGGCGTGCCTCAGGTTCATTACGCACTGCCCGAAGCACACGGGCAAGATCCATAGAATTGGCCTCTCCATCCATGACCGCCGACATCGCTTCCCGCACCGCGTCATCCAAACCCATGCTGTTCTCTCCGACCATGCTCTTACTACGTTAACCTCTTTTCCAGACTGCTATCACAGCCTCGAGACCTAAACTCTGCGCAGACACCCGGTTATTGTCCCTGCATTTGACTCTGAACTCGAGCATCAATCGCTTCCCGAGCCCTAAAAATACGCGAGCGCACGGTTCCTACCGGACACTCCATCACCTCTGCTATTTCGTCGTAGCTTAATCCCTCAAACTCCCTGAGCGTAAGGGCCATCCTCAACTCCTCAGGCAAAGATTCAAGCACCTCCGTAACCGCCAGGGCCAACTCTTGGCCCAAGTAGTTGTTTTCGGGAGTTTCACTATCCCTGAGAGCCTCGCCCTCTTCAAAATATTCAGCGTCACTTACATCAGCATCGGCAGACGGTCTGCGCCCTCTGGATACCAGATAATTCTTAGCTGTGTTGCTGGCTATCCGATACAGCCAAGTGTAAAAAGCGCTTTCCCCCCTGAACTTCGGCAATGCGCGATACGCTTTGATAAAGGCTTCCTGCGTGACATCCTCTACTTCAGCGCTGTCATTAACGAACCTTGATATCAGCGATGCTACCCGGTTCTGGTATTTAAGTAACAAAAGATCAAATGCGCGGGAATCCCCTCGCTGCGCCCTAAGCACTAATTCCTGATCGGTTTCCCGAGCTGTCACGTAACCGCCTCAACTACCGTGTTCAAGCAAGCGAGATCCGAACCCCAAACACCCTGCTGCTTGCTGAGACTACTGTAACTGTTCAGAGTTCCCGTTTTGGTGGCCAAACGGTAAATTATTGGCATTTCTTCTCTCTTCAAGTGATCAGAGCACCACATTTTAAATGACGACCTCTCACCATTTTGACGTATTAATCGTAGGCAGCGGCGCTGCGGGGCTCAGCCTTGCCCTCAGCCTACCTGCATCCTATCAGTGTGCGGTGCTTTCTAAGTCGCAAATCGCTTCGGGGTCTACCTTCTGGGCTCAAGGGGGCATGGCTGCGGTCCTTCACGACAGGGACACGGTAGAAGCTCATATCGCTGACACGCTAAACGCAGGAGCTGGTTTATGTCACGTGGATGCAGTGAGATTCACCGTCAGACAGGCTCGTGAAATTGTTGACTGGCTGCTGGAGCAAGGGGTGCGCTTCGACTATCGGGACGACACGCCCGACGCCGAATTTCGAGAGTTTCATTTGACCATGGAAGGGGGCCACAGCCACCGACGCATCCTCCACGCAGCAGACCAGACAGGACGTGCTATTTCCGAAGTCTTGACCCAACGATCAACCGACGCCGACAACATAACCCTGTTGCCCGGCTACTGCATCGTTGATCTCATTACTGACGGCGAAAAATGCGTCGGGGCCTATGTGCTCGATGCGCGAACCAACCAAGTACATACCTTCAGTGCAAGAGCAGTGGTTCTCGCGACAGGGGGCGCCAGCAAGGCCTATGTCTACACGTCGAATCCCGATGGAGCAAGCGGTGACGGCATAGCCAGCGCCTGGCGAGCAGGCTGTCGTGTCGCGAATATGGAATTCAACCAGTTCCATCCCACCTGCCTGTTTCACCCCGAGGCCAAATCCTTTTTGATAACCGAGGCACTTCGTGGGGAGGGCGCTATATTGCTGCTACCGGATGGCGAGCGCTTTATGACCAAGTTCGACGAACGAGGAGAGCTCGCCCCGAGAGACATCGTTGCCCGAGCCATTGATCACGAAATGAAACGTCTGGGACTGGATTGCGTGTATTTGGATATCTCGCACCGGCCTGCGGATTTTATTACGCAGCATTTTCCGACAGTTTACGAGCGATGCTTAAAGTTTGGCGTGGATATCACCACCGACCGCATTCCGGTCGTGCCCGCGGCACACTACACCTGCGGTGGTGTGGTGGTTGACCAGGCGGGAGCAAGCGATCTGCCGGGGCTATACGTCATTGGAGAAACCGCGTGTACGGGCCTGCATGGTGCAAATCGTATGGCCAGTAACTCACTGCTTGAATGCTTTGTTTATGCTCGCTCTGCGGCACGAGACATTATGAAAAAACAGCACCCACTGCCTAAGCGGACACCGGTAGCGTGGGATGACAGTCGCGTGCGCCTCTCTGATGAAAACGTCATTATCACCCATCAATGGCAAGCCCTGCGGCGACTCATGTGGGACTATGTCGGTATCGTCCGAAGTGATCGTCGACTCGAGTTTGCCAAAAACTCGATCAACCTCATGCGCGACGAAATTGATGGCTACTACAAACGTTTCCAAATCACACGACCACTGCTGGAGCTTCGCAATCTAGCTCAGGTTGCAGCACTCACCGTCGAATGCGCCCTCAGACGGAAGGAAAGCCGTGGGCTACATTTCAATCAGGACCATCCTACGCTGCATGATGAGGCCGTTGATTCAATTGTGGTCCCTGACCGATGGCCGTCAAGCGGCCTGCCTACGAGCATCAGACACGCCCTGCCCCAGTACAGAGAGGAGCAAGCCTCAGAACACAAATCCTAAGATCCCGAATTGCGATCTAATTTTGAAGCGTTGTGCTCTCTGATACTCAATACGATAGGTGCAAGAGAAGAGTCACTCAATGGCACTCGATCCATAATCCAGTTGAGGATGTCCTGATCATCGCAGCTCATGAGCCTCCGATACTTCTCTCGAGAGTTGGTATCGAGCACCGGGAACACCTCCTCCACGAAGGGTCCGAGCAATAGATCCAATTCGAGCAAACCGCGGCGGCTCGCCCAACGCATCCGGTTTTGTTCTTCGCTAATTGCCATGCTACTGATGTGTCCTATTTAAGAAGACCCGGCGCCCAATCTCTGACTTCTGCTAAGCGGGCCGCAAAGGTAACATAGCGTTACCGCGTAGTGCTGTTCTTGTTTGTCGCGGATTATCTTTAAGGAGTAACGTGTGATCTGGAACCCGACTTCTGCCACAGACCTATATTCTCTGCCGGACGAGGGCGTATTATCACTAACAGGGTCCGACGCATTGTCGTTTTTGCAGGGCCAAACAACAGCGAATTTTATTGGCCTTAACTATCCGGCTGGGGTGTTCGGCGCTTTTTGCGACGTAAAAGGACGGATTCTGGCTGATTTCCTAGCTGTGGTCATCGACTCAGAAACGGTGCTTCTGCGAGTGTCTGCGGACCTCTGTGACTGGTTGACGAGTCATCTGGGCAAATACCTCCAATTCAGCCGCGCATCTCTTGTGATAACGGACTACGTTGTCGTGGGTGTGCTCGGACACGGCGTTAATACCAATGAACAATCTGGCGGCGAAGCAGAGCAATGTGCGCCCGGGTGGCTATTGCTGAAAACCTCGGACACAGCCGAGTTGATTGTCACAAGACCAGAAGAGCTTGAGCAGCAGCCAGCTGGAGCGGCAGCTCCGGAAGAAAACCCGCCTCTGTGGCGTCTCGCAATGGTTAAGCAGGCGGAAGCGCGGGTTCGAGGGGCCACGAGCGGCAAGTATCTACCCCAGGATTTGAATTATGACCTAGCTGGTTGGGTTGCTTTCGACAAAGGCTGCTACACAGGCCAAGAAATCATTGCGCGCTTGCACTGGCGAGGGCAACCCAAGCGCCGTCTGTACTTAGGCCCGGCCGACGCAGGGACTTCGGTAGGTGCCACATTGTCGCTGGGTGTTGACGGCCCAAGCCGTGGAAGCATTGTGGCAACAGCCCCCGTTGACGGCGGCACACTAATCCTAGTCGAGGCCACTGAGGAGATATTGCAAGGCACGCTCTGCATAAACGGGAGCGAAAAGCCCTTATTGGACTTTCATGCTTGCGCCCGGTAGAGAAAAGCAACAAAGCCTTAATCCGGGAGCTCCCACGTCACCTCGCGTCTCCCGTGTTCCCGCAAAAACTGATTAGCCACACTGAAATGCTTACAACCGAAAAAACCACGATGCGCCGACAGGGGTGAAGGGTGTGGGGCGACAAGCACGCAGTGCTTATTTTGATTGATCATGGCTCTCTTTTTTTTTGCGTGAGCGCCCCAAAGCATGAATACCGAAGGGGACGCCACCTCGTTGACCACTTCCATGACCCTGTCAGTGAATTGCTCCCAGCCCTTCCCCTGGTGCGAGCCAGGTGCCGAGTCCTCGACCGTCAATACGGTATTCAAAAGCAAGACGCCCTGTTCCGCCCATGAAACCAAATATCCATGCTTCGGGATCCCTAGACCGAGATCATTATCTATTTCTTGAAAGATGTTTCGAAGAGACGGCGGAATCGGACAGTGTTTCTCCACCGAAAAACTAAGACCATGTGCCTGACCGAGTCCGTGGTAGGGGTCCTGACCGAGGATAACAACGCGAACCTCTTGAGGTGGCGTTGTGTTAAGCGCCCGAAAAATATTGTTACCCCTTGGATAAATCGATTTGCCCGCCGATTTTTCGGCGCGCAAAAAAGAAGCGAGTGATTCCATATAAGGTTTATCGAACTCCACTCCCAGGCAATCTAACCATTCATCCCTGAGTTGAATCACTCGGCGCTGCTTCGTCCCATTGGCCAAATCACCCCTCCCTTGGTTCGTTTATAAATCACTTCTTCCACTCATAATCGTGACACCTATGGTCGACACTTGACAGTCACTTCGAGCAATTTTATACCGCCACCGACTGGCGTTTCGGGCGCGGCCGGTGGACAATAGGGGCTGACGTCAAAGGAATGAGAAACCGCTTGGACAAACAGTCAACAAGCGCGGTCAATACCCGACCGATTACAATGCTTGGGGAGCCAACACTCAACGCGCTTGAAACAAAGCTCTCGGTGTTTCTGCCGGCCCTTGCCGAGCGGCTGTTTACCCTCTCCTCCGAAACTACCTTTCCTACACCCCTAAGACCGAAAGCTTTTGAGGCTTACGCGCTTGTCAAAGCCCAGCAACGGACACTCAAGTCAGACTTTCTGGCGAGCGTGAATGCCGGGTTTGATCACCTGATCGGCAGCCCCGACGAGCATGCCGCCAACACAGCCCAAAACGGCGAGCCGTCGGAACTCGATCTCGTTGACCTCGATTCATTTAATGATGATCTGGCAATAAACCAGATCGCCAAGCAGGCTCTCGATCACCATTGGAAAGCGGTGGAGGCGATAACCCTGCGTGTTGCAAATGTTCTGGGCGTTGAACCAAAAACAATCGTTCTGCCAACAAGCCCGCTCCAGCTCGCTAATGCCTATCGCGAATGTATAAAGCGCTTCGAGCTGCCTGCGCGTATCGTGCTGGAACTGGACAAATTGTTCCTTTCTGAGTTTTTGATCAATCTCGGGGATCTTTATGAAAGCCAGAATGCTCTGCTCCGCGGCGAGGGATTGTTACCAGATGTAGAAAATCTGATTGAACAACAGGGCTCTCAAATAAAAGAACCGGAGCAGCAAGACAATCCCCATCCACCGCTACGACCTACAAACCAAAATGGAAGCGTATCGGTCTCAAAGGACAACCGCCCGGTCGACGGCAAAGATAACGTCGGTGAAACGGCTGCTAAAACCAGCGCTGAGGCTCCCTACCTTAGCGACATGGGATCGACCGATAGTGGATTAGTCAAGGACGCCCAACCCTCGGACGAGCACGCGCGATCCGGTCCAGATTATCAGTCACTTGAGGAACACGGAAATTATCTTCCCGGGCGACAGCGTCATAGGGGGAGACGCGGAAGTTTACTCGAGGAACGCCCCCCCTCTGTCCTCGAGCATCACACCTCAAGTGACACCAGTAAAGCAGATCTTGAAAAAAAAGCCGTCGAGCTCTCGGAACACATTCTTGGCCTCAGAAAAATGGGAGTCACCGCGGATCGATCCCTGAACAGTGTAGTAAAGCAGTTGGAACTGGACCAGCTCAGCGAAGACATGGCGCCTATCACCAGAAGCGTTGAGCTGATCGATAATCTTTACAACACCATCGACCAGCACCTGCCTTTATCAGAGGCTCTGAAAGCAAGCATGAATACCGTTCGCCTACCGCTGGCGCAGCTATCTATCAAAGAGCCCACGTTCTATCGAGACCCAGAGCACCCTGCCAGACTCTTCCTCGAAAGGGTCGGTGAAGTCATGAGGTTGGCCCCCGACAACAATGGCAGAATCGCCGGCGAGATTGACCACATCACAGAGAGACTCAACCAGAACTTCGAACAGGACCCTACAGCCTTTGACCAAGCCCTGCATGAAACCACTGATCTGGCGGTCAAAATACTCCGACAGCAGCAGGTCGCCATCGATCGCCTTGTCGCAGCGGAGGAGGGAAAGGAGAAACGGCTTGAGGCGCGCCAGCAGGTCTGCAAGGACATCGAGAAAGGGCTTCATCAACAACCGCTACCGGAAACCTTTATGCTCTTGCTTGAGTCGATGGCTCTCGATGCGCTATCGGTACTGCTGCTGCAGCAAGACACTGACGGATATGCTGCTGGCCTTGAACACCTTTTGGTGTGTGCCAAACTACTCGCTGACACGCGCCTTGAAGGCAAATCAAATACGCTGCAAGAAGCAGAGGGCAGTCTTGGCCACCTTAAAGATGCCCTCCAGCTCCCGGAGATGCTACTACCCGAGCAGGATGCTGTTTTAGAACAACTATCCCTAGAGCTTCAGGGGCACAAGCCGCAAGCTGTCGGCGGGGTATACCAAGCGCCCGTGCCAGAATGCGCAGAGCCTACGTTCAGTCAACGACTTGCCCGGCTTCCCCGACTACGACGCTGGACGCAACGAGCACGAGAACTTGCGATCGGCACCTGGGTGTCAGATGCCTCTGGCGAGGGTGAAAAGCACCACGCACAGCTGATTTGGAAAAATAGGGAAGCAACAAGATTTGTTTTTATTAATGAAAAAGCTCAAAAATATCGGGAGTTCACGCTAACCGGTCTAGCGAGATGGCTAGCAACTCGGCTAAATCCAGTTGAACCAGTTGATCAACTATCTATCGTTGACAAAAGCCTGTTCATTTCACTGGAGCAAAAACAGGCTGACCTCTTCAAACCAGAATCCAGATCCAAGAATACCCTCCTCCCTACCGAGGACCTGATAGACATCACTCAGATTCAAATACGAAAGTCTAGACGACGCGGGAAGACAACTTATTGTGCAGCCGTCATTCCAAAGCACTCCGAGGATATTTTGCAACAGATGATGTCCGCGCTTGAAGATCTGGGGCCATCCGTTTGCACCAAAGGAACCGTCGACGAGAACAATATCGGCATACTTATCGGACTTGATAAACACTCAGTCCAAAAGAAGCTTCAAACAGTGCTCAGCTCGGACGAACTCAAACGTGTGATAGTGCGGGCCATCGATGGCTCACAAAGCAGCGCAGAGAATCTGTGGAGGGAGATGCTCAATGTCACTGAAAATGTTGGTGCGGCCCTGGATACCCAGAAATCACCCAGCGAGAGCAGTCAACCGGAAATTAGGCGTTCGATTGAGCACACACTGAGGAGATTAGAGGAAGACACCCCCCCATGTGCCGGCTTTAGAAAAATAATGTTAACCAACCCGCACAGCCCGGATACAACCGAGATTCGCTACCAAGTCCTACTCGATGGCTCACCAACGATTGAAAACGAGGCCATATCCCTGCCGAGCAACCAATCAGACGCCCTCCTAATTGCTCTCGATTGCCTCAAAATTAAGTCTACGTGTCAGGTTTTTGACATGCTACTCGACGCGAATCTGGAAGTACCGCGTTTCCAAATAAACCTGTGCACTGCTGCAACCATGCACCATCAATTTCTAGATTTCCTGTTATCTGCAATCTCAGATAGTGGTATCGGCACAGATCGCCTACTTTTTGAACTGCGAGACTCAGTCCGCCTGCGGGAATCGCCCATCAGCCGTGATTTCAGCCAGGCTATGCGCTCCATTGGCTGCCTAGTGGGTGTCAGCGACATCAGCCTCAACAGAGGAAGCACGGCGGAGCTTCAATCCCTTCACCCTCACAACCTGGTGCTTGATCAGAATCTGTTAGAGAAAAACGTCGGCGCTGATCAGTTATTCAACATGCAACAGGCCATTACCGAGCTTCACCATATGATCAATGAAAACGTGGCGCTGCGCAGCGACATTGATATGCAGGAAGCAATACAACTTGGTGTTGATGTTGTTGAAAGATTGGAGAGTACAGTACTCACTCCCGAACAACTTGCCGCCTCTCAACCCGAGATTGCCAGATAAACCCATCGAGTGTGCCGAAAATCTTGAAGTTGCGGCCCAGCTCTTTTTCTACAATCCCGATGAGTTCCCACGTGTCTAACGCATGCTAAGCGTAAGAGCCGCCACCCAACCCCTACTGCATACCTGCCTTGCGGATTTTTCTATATGACCTGATGTTGTCTTGGATGATAAAGCCAAGGCCGCACCATACAAAAACAAAGGACATAAAGGTCATCAGGGTAATACTTTCCCCTAGCAATGTTTGAGCAACCAACAACTGCAACGTCGGACCGATATATGAGAGTAATCCGACCGTAGAAAGTGGCAACAAACGCGAGGCTGTTATGTGAGTCAGCAGCGGGATAGCGGTAAACGCACCGGCAAACAACAAGAAAAAATCCGTTTTAAGACCGAACTGACCCAGACCTGCCCACTGATGAATCATCAACCACGCTAATCCCGCCGGCATCAGAAAAAGTGACTCCAAGAATAGGCCTTCCATCGCATCAACCGACACCTGCTTTCGAATGACGCTATACAAGGCAAAAGAAATTGCCAGCGCGAGTGACACGATAGGGATTCCTCCTTCGGCCACCACTTGAATAGCGATACCGGAAATCGCCATACCAATAGCTATTCGTTGGGGCACCGATGGCCGCTCACGAAAAATAATCACCCCAGCGAATACAGTGAGGATCGGTAGCAAGAAATATCCGAGGCTGGCTTCGGTCGCTCTACCTGTTGTTACGGCATAGAGAAATACACCCCAATTTATCGAAATCAGAAAAGCGGCTAGCCCCATGACCCTGAGGACTTTCCAGTTCCCGAGAAATGCAAGCGTTGAAACCAAACGTCCAGCAAACACAAGCACCAATAGCGCCGCTGGCAATGTCCAGGTTGCACGGTGGGCGAGCACATCGATGGGTGCTACGGGCTTGGTTTCCATCCAATATAACGCCGCGGCCCCCCAAACCGCATTCGCGACAAGGCTCAAGAAAATGCCCCAGCGATGCGCTGCTTTACCTTTTATCAACGGAAGACCTCTGGGTAAGATAGCCAAATCATGCGGCATGCAAGTATCGTAACAACCCAGCGAAAAACCAGCTGGAAATCGGTGGGGGGCATTATTTTTCTACCTCGAGTGCCTATCCAAGACCCCAAGATAGACCCTATAGACATGGCGAAAATCACATGCCACCACTGGCCGAAGGCAAAGCCTAGAAATCCAAAAACCACTGTGCGTACGCCATGGTTAATCATCATATAAAGACCGGTATTCACCACCAGCCAGTCCCTCTGCTGCTTGTATTGGCCTAGCACAGCAGCACCAAGGGGCCCTGTAGCACCGGCGAGCATACCAATGCCTGTCTGGTAAAAACCCAGAAAGATCGATGTCCACGACCCCTTAAGCAGTGGCGCTGGGATAGAAACCCAAGTAACGACCAAAATGGCGATTCCGGAGAAGAACGGAAGTAAGGAGAGGCTTATCGCATCGACCCATTGCGCACCGACCAATCCCCCGACAGCGCTCCCAAAAAGCAAAGGCAGAAACAACTGCCAGGCGATATGAGAAGGGTCAAAGACAACCCGGCTGGCATTACTGAAAAACTGAACTTGCGCGTGAATGGGCACAATTGCCGATAATGGCAGCCAACCCGGCAGAAGCAGCATTAAAATGACGCCTCCGCCCAGGCCTAGAACCGCACTAACGCTCGAGGTTGCCAGTGCAACAAGCCCCAGCACAACGCTATCTGTCAACATAGTAAACGCTGGAGCCTCACTCAACTCTGAATGAGCCAATTCACCAAACCGTCCTCAACATAGATCAAGATAATGGACACCACAAGGACTCCGCAAGAAAATAAAGCGCCCCTCGAACATCACGTGTGCCCTTATCAAGCCGACTCATCAAATCAACATAAGTAGCTACCTGCTCGCGATAGTGATTGCTTTCTCGCTCAAGAAAATCCTCTACGCTCTCGCCTTCAGAGCGGCGGCTGGTCTTGTAGTCAACCACCCATGTGATACCGGTATTCTCGTCGTTCAATACGCGATCGATAATCCGAGACTGCAGCCCCTCCTTGGTCAAGACGTCAATGCATATCTCGCTTGAACTATCAGGCCTGTTTTTCAATATCCACCGGCCTTTTTCATCTGCCAGCGTTTTGTTGATGATAGCGGCAACCTGCTCTCTCGCAATTTCAAGACTCTGCCTTTCCAAGCCTGAGGATCGAAGTGACAAATCAATGGCGCCAAGGATATTCGAGTCGACCGCGTCCGGCAGACCCTGCCGCCATGAAAGAATTTCGAGAATGCGATGACAGCTGATTCCCACAAGGCGCTCTACCTGATTGTTCGCTTGATAGAGAACATCCCTGTCAAGCTGCCCATTGCCACCCCTACCCTCATCATTAGCAGAGCCGCTGGTAGAAAGCGCAAAATACTCTGCGTCGTTCCTGGCGCTGGGATTTATCGCTAGCAAGGAGTCCAGTGGCAATCGATAAAACCCTGTCACGTCATCACCGTCTTCCTCATTACCGGGCGATGGCTCAAGCGCTGGGTGAAAAATGACCTCTTCCTCGACTGCCTCACGCAGCACCCCCAACCCGGTATTAGTTGACGGCCAAACAGGCCAATCCTTATCCGGATGATGTCCGGCGCTAATGCAGACACTGTTGCGGGCCCGAGTCACACCGACATAAATAAGTCGGCGAAGCTCCGCCGCGTCTTTTTTGCGCTGAAGCCAGTTGAGATAGTTGTAAAGGCTAGGCTCCTGTGAATCTCGGCGGTCGTTTGCGGCAATCAGCAGTCCATCAGCATGAGTATCACTAAGCCAGTGCCACCTGAGGAGGTCGCGATCCTGACCACCAGCCGACTTTTGCATCATCGGCAAGAACACATGATCAAACTGCAACCCCTTTGCTTTGTGGATCGTCATGATCTCAACGGTGACCGCCTCGGCGGCTTGATGCCCATAGAGCACTTCAAGCTCCCGCTGTAACCAGGCCAGATCAAGGCCAACACCCGACCGCTCTGCTTCGGCGAGCAATGTGAAAAAACAGCGCGCATCTACCCGGGACTTGCCGTCTTGCATCATCTGAGCGCCAAGCCTGAGCCAGATCTGCTCAATCCACACGGATAATCCCATCCGATCTCTGTGATCGATCGCCCAGTTCAGGACTTGGAGTAAGTGTGTCAGCCTCGCAAGTTCTTGCTCCTCCAACTGCAACTCTCCTTCGATCTCTCTTGCCGCATGAGCTCGTTGGAGAGTCCCTCGCAAGGAGAATGGGCGCGGCTGATGCGTGATAAGTGACTCAATTGCATCAACCGTTAAACCGCACCAAGGAGCACGCAATAAAGCAGCAGAGGCAACCTCATCACTCGGGTTTACCAACCAACGGCAGAGAGTCATCAGATCTCTGATCACCGGTCTATATTTGAGGGGATCAAAATCCCGGGCGACATAATCAATTCCGGCCTGCTCGAGAGACTCCATGACGGGATAAGCATGGGATCGAGCGCGCACGAGGATAGCCACAGTGGCCGATGGCTCATGCTCTGTGATGTTTAAAATACGCTCAGTAACAAAGGAGGCCTCGGCGCTACCATCGTCGTCCTCAATCACATGGACCTCTACAGAAGATGGTGCGTCGGAGGCGCGTGCAGCCTCGGCCCTCACGTGGCGGACCTGCCCTCGCGAGGGATCATCCTGCTCTGGTAGAATTTTTGAAAAAACCCGGTTCACCCAGCTAACAAGCTGATCCGTGGAACGGAAATTGCTGCGCAACTCGAGCGGGGTAAGCTCTAAACCATTGAGTCCCTGATTACGGGCATCGAGAAAAATACCGACGTTTGCATAGCGGAAACCGTAAATAGACTGCATGCCATCTCCAACCAGAAATAGCGTCCGGGGTGAATGTCCTGCCCGGTTGTGGTCTGCCCAGCCTCGAGTCAACCGCGAAAGCAACCGATATTGCTGATCGGAGGTGTCCTGAAACTCATCCACGAGTATATGTTGGAGCTGATAGTCGAAGCGCAGCGCAAGATCAGTGGGGTCTTCATCCTCACCTAGAGCCTGCTCAGCGGCCAATGCTATATGGGTGTAATCGACGCGATTTTCACGCTGAAACACCAAAAGAAGCTGCGCTTGAAGTATGGGCAGCAAATGACTCAACTGTAAAACCAGCTCCCAACTGGGATCCCCATCGATGACACGAGGCAATCTGAAACACTCTTCAAATAGCTCAAGAAGCTCCGCTCCCTCCTGACTCAAACTCGTCACAAGATCAGCGATTTCCTGTTTCTCAGTCTTGTCCTCCGGCGGGAATCCCTGATTTTTATTCCACGTTTTCCGCCACTCACCTTTCTTGGTAACCAACAAAGCAATGGCTTCCTGCCATACAGGCACGTCGTCTGCCGACCAAGCCTCGAGGGATCCACTGACAACCTCAGCAGTATTCTGACCAAGCCGCTTCTGCGCATGAGTGAGTAACTCGAGCAGGCGTGGAGCGCGGCTGCCCAACGCGCTTCTCAGTCGGCCAAGAACGGCCTCGCAGAGCGCGGTGACCGTTGCCACCAACGCCTGCTCTGCGGCCTCAGGCGCATAGTGCATGCCAAGTCGCCCGGCCCAATCTGCTCTGCGGTGTAGCAGAGCCACCAGAAGCATTCTGAGTCGACTCCAATCGTTATCGAAGTGAAGCAACAAGATTCGTAGAGCTCGGCCCGTCTTATCATCGCTTGATGTCTGATCCAGCAACTGCTCGACCGCTTGCTCGTATAAGGGTTGCGCGTGCTGGGTAAGCTCAGCTGCCCCCCCCAGGCCACTCAGGATCGGCATCTGGCGAGTGAGATCCCCACATAAGCTGTCGATAGTCCGCAGGTTGAAGCTTCCGGGACCAAGCTTCCAGTCACACAGCTCCGCTCTCTTCAGGACCCCCATGGCAAGCTCTCTTGTCACCTGTTCGTGGGGCTCATTTACGGGGTCATCACGTCGGGCTTGCTCAAGTTTTGTGAGCAAACGAATCCGCATTTCAGCCGCGGCTTTGCGCGTAAAGGTAATCGCGAGAACCTGTTGCGGATGATCGACCCTGGCGAGAAGAGAGAGGATTCGCTGGGTCAGGAGTTCGGTCTTGCCAGACCCGGCAGGCGCTGTCACGCAGAAACTTTTACAAGGGTCGAGAGCCTCGATACGAGCCTTGGTATCGCCCGTCATGACGCCGACTCCTCATCAACGTGAGCAACATCGTCCTCAAAGCGACAGAGCGATGCGTAGCTGCAGTATCGGCAGGCGTCGGTCGATGGGGTTATCGATACATCTCCGGAAAGGAACTCCTCAGCTAGCGCCTCCAGTCGAGCTCGCCACAGCTCCCTCAGGTGACCCCAACTCTCAATGGCTGCAACAGAGTCTCGTGTCTGACTGGCCAGGTCATCCGATCCTCTAGTCAGTTTTTTGAGCCCAAGATTCTCCCCAAGCCAAGTGAAATCCAACTGTCCCGACACGCCAACTTTTGCGTAAGCAATCCCTCCTATCCGTTCATCAAGAAGCGCGTAGAGAGGAAGTTGTGGCTCCTTCAGCCTCTCTTGAAGCAGCGCTTTACGCTGAACGGCACCTGTCTTGTAATCAATCACCAATCGCCGTCCATCTGCCAGCTCATCCACTCGATCCAAACGAAGCTTCAATTTGAGTCCAGACAGCTCGATCGATGCATCTAACTCGCAGTCCACAACCTGAAATGATTCGAGCCGCTGAGACTCGACCTCTAGCCATTCAGCCACTAACGTGGCCACCCGCTCTTTCTCCAGATCTAGACATACCCTGCCCGCCCGAACCCCCAGAGATAGGCCGAGCCTCTCTGCGTCAGCCTCAAGCGCTCTCATGCCCGCATCAACAGCCTCGTCAATCCATTGCGTCCTCTGCGAAGCTGAGCATTCGTTGAGCGTGTCAGACCCCTGAACACGCATCCACAGGTGGCGTAAAACATGATGAACGAAAGAGCCTCTTTCTGCTGGGGAAAGGCCTGTGACCACGCCTGCAGGCTCTGCGATGCCCAGGCGATGATCTGCCCAGGCTTTGAAGGGGCAAAGGGCCTGATTTTTCAACAGCGCGGCTCCACCGGGAAAGGCGTTTTCCTCGGCGACACGAGATGCCGTATCCGCCACCCACTCCAGCTCAACGGCTGCTGGATCCACAGGATTGGTAACGGCGATTTCTGCACAGACATCGATGGAATAGTCACTCAAAAACTCGCTGGGATGCACCTCCTCCCCGACTAATGGCGGACTAAAACTGGCAACCACCTCTCCATGATTTTGAACCCACCCGGCAACCAAGACATCCGCGTATTTTCGCTGCGCTTCCTCGCTGGCTTCAGCCATGGTCAGTTCTCGCTGGATCGCGGCCGGGATAAACGGATAAAATCGCGGAGACCGTGGTAGTGCCTCCGCGTGTAAACCACAAATCCACACTTTCGAAAAGCTGAGGCCGATCGCCTCTCTGGCATCAAGAACCTGAACAGAAGACCGGGCGGTTTGCGGCTGAAAAACCGTGTCGGCAAGAACAGCCTGCCAGTGGTTCAAGACCTCCTCGTAGGTGACTAACCCGCTCAGGGAAAGAGAAGTTGAGAGGGTATCAAGCGAGGGTTCCAGCCGCTGAACCTGCTGAAATTCCATCGAGTCTAGATTGCCTCTTACAGGCCAACCCCACAGTGCCAATCGCTCTCTTATCACTTCAACCCAGTACTGACCTGACTGGCGTACAGATAAGTGCCGGCTCTGTTCTTGAGCTAGAGTGACAATCTCTTTCAGCGCGGTCTTTCCGCCGAGCCCACTGACCAAGTGACGAAAATCAGCAGCGGCTACCCTCTCTGTCCCTAGATCAAATAACGTCTTGATCAAACCGAGCCCGGTAGCAGATTCTGCAAAGCCCGAAGGAAGTAAAAAAGGCGAGTTGATGAGGGTCAATATCTCATGCCGCGTCAGGGGCATGAGACCCACCCGCAATCCAAGCATTGCATCGCGATACATGGGCACCTCTGCCAGAGAAACACCCGAGGAAAAGTTGACCGGCAATCGATCGTAGCGCTCTCCAAGGCAGCCAAATTCACGACGCAAGTGATACTCGAGACCGGCGCGATGGTTTGCTGAATCCACCAGTACAATCGCACAGGGGGTTTTGTTCTGACTGAAATGTTCAAAGGCCCAGCGCGCTGCCGCAGAGAGCTCAGTGTCATTATCTTTAAAGCGAGTACCCGTCAGTGAAAGAGCGGCCTCTGGCGACTTTCCAGCCCCAGCAATCATGCTCGAAGGAGTACCTTCCCCCAAATGATCGATTAGCTTTTCAAAAAGTGGCGGCACAGGAGGCATCTGAAAAGGCACAACGGCAAGGCCCTCACCCCTCGGCAACTGCGATAGCTCAAGATAAGCATCTTCTCTCGTTATGCATTCAGTTTCTGCCAGTCGGCGTTCAAATGATTGCGACCAGTCGGCAAATATTTTGCCGTCTAGATCATAGTCAAAACGCGGATCAGGCATGATGTCCGCACCCCCATGAAGCAAAAGGGCACGCCTACTTTGACTGGCTCGTTCAGCTGCCACAGCAGGAAGCAACAGCTGAAAATCGCCTTTCTGCTCAAGACTGTCTTCTATGATCTGTCGCCAAAGCATCCGCTCCTCAAATCGCGACAGCAAACGCCGAACCGGTAATTCTCCCAACTCCACACGTTCTCGCCATAGGGACTCAAACCACGCCTCCAAGGGCAGAGCTCGGGGCGCACGTGTCACACTGGGCTCCCCGTCTTGGGATATCTGAGCAGCCGCAAAAGCGTGTCGCACCTCCCTCGCTAATCGCAAGCTGTGAGTGAGAACAAGATCGCCGCGCTCTAGCGCCGCACGAATCGGATTGATGTCGACAAAACTAGGCACGATTACCAGACCTGAATTCACTGCAACCAATGACGCCGGGGCTATTAGTGTTTAGACTTCGCACCCCGGTGAGCCTTCGCGACATCACTTGATGGAGAACTGGGTTCATAGGGTGTTCCGAACAAACGAAAGGCGTACTAGAAACTACCATGTCCAATCCGAGCATTCACAACGTTAATGTCGCTTCCCAGAAAATTTTAGTAGCACCTGCCGCATTACGCGACAGTGTAGCGATTGCCGGGGACATTTATGACCAAGTAGCCTCAACACGACAGACCATTGAAGCCATCTTGGATCGGAGGGATCCAAGACTTATGGTGGTCGTCGGTCCATGCTCCATTCATGATACTGACGCCGCTATGGATTATGCTAGACGGCTCAAGGAGCTCAGTACGGAAGTTGCTGACTCTCTATATCTTGTGATGCGGGTGTATTTTGAAAAGCCTCGCACAACTGTTGGCTGGAAGGGCCTCATCAATGATCCCCACATGGATGACTCCTTCGATATAGAGGCTGGCCTTACTCTGGGCAGGACCTTGCTCCGCGACATTTTGGCACTTGGACTTCCAACTGCTACTGAAGCCCTCGATCCCATCACACCCCAGTATCTCCAAGACCTGATCAGCTGGTCTGCCATCGGTGCGAGGACAACCGAATCGCAGACACACCGGGAAATGGCAAGCGGCCTCTCGTCCGCTGTTGGCTTTAAGAACGGTACCGATGGCGGCTTAGAGGTAGCCATCAACGCGATGAAGTCAGTGTGCAACCCTCACCGTTTTCTGGGCATCAACAGCGAGGGCAAAGTTTCGATCTTTGAGACTCGCGGCAATCCTTATGGGCATGTTGTGCTTCGAGGCGGTAGCGGCGGGCCAAATTACGACAGCGTCCACATCGCCCAATGCGAGGCTGCACTGGCGGAAGCGGGCCTCCAGAGCAATATTATGGTTGACTGTAGTCACGCGAACTCGGACAAACAGCCCGAGTTACAACCTCTGGTAGCTAAAGACGTCGCTCGCCAAATCATTGAGGGTAATCAATCCATTATCGGACTGATGCTTGAAAGCCATCTTCACGCGGGCAACCAGAAAATACCGAACGACCTGAAGGATCTCCGCTACGGCGTCTCGGTCACTGATGGCTGCATCGACTGGGACACAACAGCATCACTACTCAGAGAGCTTGCATCCAGTCTGGAGCCGGTGATCAACGCCCGAAAGGAGTAAGAGCGTTCAGTAATAGGCCTGACTGCGGTCGCTGTGATCAGTTGAATCCCTGACGCCAGCTAACTCTGGCACCTGTTCAAGAAGAGTTTTCTCCACACCGTCCTTGAGCGTAATGCTAACCGCGCTACAACCCTGGCACCCCCCTCCAAACTGCAAAATAGCAACCTGGTCTGAGGTCACTTCGACCAAGGACACTTCTCCCCCATGAGCTGCCAGCGAGGGGTTTACCTCGTTATAAAGAATATAGTTGATCCTATCCTCTACCGGGCTGTCGTCATTCACCCGAGGCATTTTCGCATTGGGGGCTTTTATGGTCAGCTGCCCACCGAACTTGTCCTTGTTGTAATCAACCAGTGCATCCTCCAAAAACGGGATACTTCGCCCCTGAAACCAGGCTTTAAATAACCCGAAGTCCTCCTCAGCGTCATCCTCCTGAATATCTTCCGTCCGGCAATACGCAATGCAGGTCTCCGCGCGGGGTGTCCCCGGGTTATTGATAAATACCCGCACACCAAGCGCATCGTCCTGCTTGCCCAGTAGCTCCGCTAGATAATCTCGGGCTGATTCAGTGATAGTGATCATGTCGCTTTACACCTTGCGCGATTGCGCCGCAATACCTGACTTCCACGCTAGGTTACCACAAGATTGCCTGATACCCGCTAGTGCTGGCAGGAGACCGTGCAACATCAAATTATTTTGATACAGGGATTCTATTTATCAATTTATTTTGATAGATTGGCAAATTCTGGACAAATCGACCCCTACAAGCATGCAGCCCTTTCCCCCTAACTATACCCACCCACGATCACAGGCACTCTTGGATGCGCTTTCAGCCGACATTTTGATGCTAGACGGCGCCATGGGCACGATGGTTCAAGCGCTGGAACTCGAGGAGGAGGATTTTCGGGGCACGGCGCTTGCGGACTCGGCAAAGGACTTGAAAGGCAATAATGACGTCCTAAACATCACGCAGCCCGAGGCCATCAAGCAAATCCACATAGCCTACCTTGAGGCAGGCGCAGATATCATCTGCACCAACACCTTTAACAGCACAAAAGTCGCTCAGGAGGATTACGGACTGGGCGACATCATCACTGACCTGAACCAAGAGGGCGCTCGGATAGCGCGAGCAGCAGTGGACCTGTTCTCCGCGGGAGAATCGTCGAGACCCAGGTTTGTGGCTGGGGTATTGGGGCCCACGCCCCGCACCGCATCTATTTCGCCTGACGTAAACGACCCCGGGGCCCGCAATATTAAATTCGACCAGCTGGTAACCGACTACAAGCAAGCAGCAATCGCGCTTATAGAGGAAGACGTCGACTTGCTGATGATTGAAACGGTCTTCGATACCCTCAATGCTAAAGCGGCGACTCTGGCCTGCGATCTCGCAATGAAAGAGACAGGGATCAGCTTGCCCCTGATGGTCTCTGCGACGTTTCCGGATACGAGTGGTCGGCTTTTGTCGGGACAGACTCCCGAGGCATTTTGGCATGCAATTGCTCACGCAAAGCCTCTAATCGTCGGGAGCAACTGCGGGAGAAGATTCAAGGAAATAAGGCCCTTTTTAGAGTCGCTTTCACAAGTCGCCACTTGTTATTTCGGCGCCCACTTGAACGCCGGCCTGCCCAATGCATTCGGCGAGTATGACGAAACCCCCGACGTCATGCGCGAGGACTTTAATGATTTTGCTAACAGAGGTTTTCTCAATCTTGCAGGCGGGTGCTGCGGGACCACGCCAGATCATATTCGTGCAATCGCAGCGGGCGTGAAAAGCGCGCCGCCGCGCAGGATTCCTGCTCCCAGCACGGATACACACCTGAGTGGATTGGAAGCCTTCAGCTTTCAGGGAAAAAACTTCGTCAACATCGGAGAGCGCTGCAATGTCACAGGCTCAGCTCGTTTTAAAAAACTCATTCTGGAAGATCAGTTTGAAGAGGCTCTCGAAGTTGCACGACTTCAGGTAGAGGACGGTGCGCAAATAATTGACATCAATATGGATGAGGGGATGCTGGATGCAGAAGCAGCGATGACTCGATTCCTCTCCCTAGCTGCTGCCGAACCAGAAATCTGTAAAGTCCCTTTTATGATTGATGCCTCTGCCTGGCCTGTGATTGAAGCGGGGCTAAAGTGCATTGCAGGGAAACCCGTCGTCAACTCTATCAGCCTCAAATCAGGTGAGGATGAGTTCCTCTCCCAGGCTGCGATGTGCCAGCAGTATGGTGCGGCAGTTGTGGTTATGGCATTTGACGAAGACGGGCAGGCCGACACCCTCGAACGCAGAAAGTCGATTTGCAAGCGCAGCTATGATCTGCTGACCCAGCGTCTCGCCTTCAATCCGCATGACATCATTTTTGATCCCAATATTTTCGCTATTGGAACCGGCATCGAGGCGCACGATAACCATGCGGTAGATTTTATCGAAACAACTCGATGGATAAAGCAGTCCCTACCGGGCGCCAAAGTGTCCGGTGGGGTGTCCAACGTGTCATTTTCCTTCAGGGGCAACAATCCTGTTCGGGAGGCAATTCACTCGGTTTTCCTTTACCACGCGATCAATGCTGGTCTCGATATGGCCATTGTCAACGCGGGGCAACTCGCGGTGTACGATGAAGTACCTGACAAACTGCGGGATGCAGTTGAGGATTTGGTGTTGAATCGCTCAGCTAATGCAACCGAGCGGCTACTTGAAATTGCCCACAGTTACCGAAGCAATGTGAGTCAGGGCAGACAAGAGGATTTCGCCTGGCGAGAGCTGCCCGTCGCAAAGCGCCTGGAACACGCTCTCGTCAAAGGGATAAGCACATTTATCGAGGAGGATGCCGAGGAGGCGCGCGTCGCGGCAGACAGACCTATTCAAGTTATCGAAGGGCCCCTCATGGATGGCATGAATATCGTCGGAGATTTATTTGGTGAGGGCAAAATGTTTTTGCCTCAAGTCGTAAAATCTGCGAGGGTGATGAAACAAGCTGTCGCCTATTTACAGCCCTATATCGAAGCAGAAAAATCCACGGGCGCTCCCAGCACCAACGGCACAATTTTATTGGCCACTGTTAAAGGCGATGTTCACGATATCGGCAAGAACATTGTGGGCATCGTGCTCCAATGCAACAACTTTGAAATTATTGACATGGGAGTCATGGTGCACTGCGAGGATATTCTTCGCGTCGCGAAAGAGCGATCCGTGGACATCATCGGTTTGTCAGGATTGATCACGCCGTCTTTGCAAGAAATGGCGCACGTCGCAGCAGAGATGCAGCGCCTCGACTTCAACATCCCCCTAATGATTGGGGGAGCGACTACATCTAAAGCACATACGGCGGTGAAAATTAGCCCTGCCTACAACAATGATGGAGTGATCTATGTCCCTGATGCATCTCGAAGTGTGGCTGTTGCCACCAAGCTGATGGGAGCAGACAAGTCGCAGCTCATTCAAAAAACCACCGAGGAGTACCGGGAGGTCGCTGAGCGCGTCAACAAGCGGAAAGAGAAACAAAAGCGGCTAAGTTATCAAGAGGCTCTTGCCAATGGCTTTGATGGCGGCTGGGATGATTACAACCCGCCCACACCCACGTTTACCGGGCTAAAGATCTTCGACAGCTATCCGCTCGAGGACGTTGTACCCCTCATTGACTGGACGCCCTTTTTTATTACTTGGGATTTACACGGCAAGTTCCCGGTAATTTTGGAAGATCCCATTATTGGTGAGCAGGCCCGGAGTCTCTTCTCTGATGCACAAACCATGCTTGAAAAGATAATCGACGAACATTGGCTGGATGCGAAAGCGGCTCTGGGCTTCTGGCGAGCTCATCGCGCGAATGGTGACGACATTATTCTCTATGACAACCAAAACGAGCGGCTAGCTACAGTGCATCATTTGCGTCAGCAGATGCAGAAGCGACCGGGGGAGTGCAATCTGTCACTGGCAGATTTTATCGCGACAGAGGATGGGCCCACTGACTATTTGGGAGGCTTTTGTGTCACTGCGGGTCACGGGGTCGCAGAGCGGGTAGCCGCATTCGAGGCAGACCACGATGATTACAATTCAATTATGCTGAAGGCGCTCGCGGACCGCTTGGCCGAAGCAATGGCAGAACATCTACACAGACAGGTGCGCATTAACTATTGGGGTTATGACGTTAATGAGTCACTGGATAATCAAGATCTCATCAGAGAGCGCTACAGAGGCATCAGGCCAGCCCCGGGGTATCCCGCCTGTCCTGACCACACGGAGAAGCAAACCCTCTTTGACCTGCTAGGTGGTTACGACAACTGCGGAGTGTCCCTGACCGATTCGTTTGCGATGTTACCCACGGCGACAGTCGCGGGATGGTACTTTTCTCACCCCCAAGCACGATACTTTTCTGTGGGCACCATCGGGGCGGATCAGGTGCAGACACTAGCGCCTAGGAAATCCATGTCGACCGAGGAACTTAGTGGCTGGCTCGCACCCGTCTTGGGCTAAGAAGCTACCCAACTAGAGGTACCGAACGGCGTCGCAAGCTGACTTGTGTAACATATGGCGCTCGCCAGCAAGAGCCCACGGGTAGCATCAACATGATGAGTAACAACCCCCAACAGCGGCAGAAGCCGCCCGGCTTGAAGACGCTGTTGCAAAGTGTGTTCGCGGCAGCGCTCGGCGTGCAAAGCAGCAAGAATCGGGAGCGGGACTTTACAGCCGGGAAAGCCAGTCACTTTATTGCGGCTGGCATTTTGTTTACGTTCCTTTTAATCGCGACCGTTGCCACCATCGTCAGCTTGATAACAACTCAGCAGTAATAACGCTTGGTCGCGAAAGGTTGGTCCGATCAGGCGGGCATTCCTGCCAGATAGACGTAGGCCCAGATCACAACCACTGAAATCACGACCACCGCCGCGAGGCCATCCGCAGCACCGTCCGACATATTACTTTTAGCCATATTAAATCTCCTAAACAGTATAGAAAAGGTATATAAATTCCGCGCGTATTGTGGAATAAAGCGGCCTCCAAAGTAAAGTGAAAGGATGCCTCGTGTATCACTATCAGGCCGCAGACCGTCAACTCCTGCTGGATCGCGCCAATCAGTTTAAGGATCAAACCCGGCGCTTTTTGAATGGCGAGTTAAGCGATGAGGCTTTCCGTCCTTTGCGACTTCAGAATGGCCTCTACTTCCAGCGCCAAGCACCAATGCTCCGCATTGCAGTGCCCTACGGATTGATGAATACAGCTCAAGTGAGGCAGATCGCGGCAATCAGCAGGCGCTTTGACAAAGGGTATACCCATGTAAGCACCCGGCAAAACTTCCAGCTTAATTGGCCCTCCCTCGAATACGTGCCCGAAATCCTCGAGGAGCTAGCTCAAGTGGATATGCACTGTATCCAAACCAGTGGTAACTGCATACGCAATACCACAACGGACGCTTTGGCAGGGGTAGCTCACGATGAGGTCATCGATCCTCGACCGATTTGCGAGCTGATTCGTCAGTGGTCAACGCTGCACCCGGAATTTGCTTACCTACCCAGAAAATTCAAGATGGCGGTGAGCGGTAGTGCCAATGATCGGGCGGCCATTTACGCTCACGACATCGGCATTGCCCTCAGAGAGCAAGCCGGTGAAATCGGATGCAGGATACTTGTGGGAGGCGGTCTCGGCAGAACCCCAGTCATCGGCACAGAGCTAGCCCCATGGATCCCAGTGAAAGATTTACTGTCCTATCTAGAGGCCATCCTGCGGGTCTATAACGCTTTGGGCCGTCGAGACAACAAGTACAAGGCGCGCATCAAGATCCTTGTAAGAGCCATGGGCATTGATGCGTTTCGAGAGGCGGTGGATCGTGAATGGACTGGGCTGAAGGATGGTGACTACACGCTGACATCCGAGCGACTTTTAGCACTTCAGGAGTCGTTCACCCCCCCTCCCTATAAAACTGACCTCCCTATCACCGAGATGCCGGTCAATCCCATTTTCAGCCGCTGGCTGGCGCGCAACACCCATCAACATAAACAGCCGGGCTATCGCGCCGTTACCGTGGTGCTCAAAGGTCACGGAAACGCACCCGGCGATGTCACTGCCGATCAGCTAGAGTTTTTAGCTGACCTCGCTGATGACTTGAGCTTTGGAGAGCTTCGCACCAGTCACGAGCAGAATATTGTGCTTGCAGACGTTGAAGAGCGGGCGCTTTACCGCTTATGGGAATCGCTCCAGCGACATGGACTCGCAGGCGCCCACGCCGGGTCCTTGACCGATCTCATCAGTTGCCCCGGCGGTGACTTTTGCTCACTGGCAAATGCCCGATCCCTCCCGGTTGCCGAGGCGATTCATCAGCGCTTCGATGATGCGGACTACTTATTTGATCTGGGCCCACTTGATCTCAACATTTCAGGGTGCATGAACGCTTGTGGACACCATCATATTGGCCATATCGGGATTCTTGGCGTTGATAAAAAGGGCAAAGAATTTTTTCAGGTTTCGATTGGTGGACGCCAGGGAAACGGGACGGCTATCGGCAAAATCTTGGGCCCGTCCTTCAGCGCCATTGACATTCCTGAGGTCATCGAAAAATTGTTGGACACCTATATTGGCAACCGATGGACTGAGGAGACCTTTATCGAGACTTATGACCGAATCGGTATCACCCCATTTAAGGAGGCGGTCTATGCCAACACACGTCACTAGTAACAAAGCGGCTCCCATATCAGCGGATACTGAACACTGCGGGCTAGCCGCTAACGATGCAGTAAATCCCAGCATCCCATCGTTGGGCGAATGGTTAACGCAGCCCAACGACAGCCGCTTGAGAGTCACTACGGCTGACGACATCGGACCTCTGGAGGGGCTAATCCCGTCTATCAACTATGTGGAGGTGGACTTTTTAGACCCGAACGATGGGCGAGGCTTCACCCTAGGGCGCCAACTTCGGGACATGGGTTTTACCGGAGAACTGCGCGCTACGGGGGCGTATGCCGAAGATCAGTTACAATATCTTCATCGATGCGGGTTCGACAGTTTCCTTCTGCCCCCGAAAATCGATACAGAAACAGCTTCGGAACTGCTGCGCGGTATCTCTGTCACATTGCAGCCCTCGACTTTCTCCGAGCGCAAGGTCATTTTTAACGAGAGGTGAACTATGGATATGAGCGGCATTACGTTTACCTTTGCCGCCATTTTCCTCGGGGCAGCCCTCCTCGCCTCTTTCGCCCTGTACACCCGCCAACCGATCATCATCGCCTACATTGCCCTCGGAGCTCTGCTCGGTCCTTATGGTGGCGGCGTCATCACCAACGTTCAGCTGGTCAACGATGCTGGCCACGTTGGAATTATCTTTCTGCTTTTTCTGCTCGGCCTAGACATGCAGCCGCGGGCTCTGGTCAACAGTCTTCGTGCATCCTCTCTCGTCGCCCTATTGAGCTCGATTTCTTTTGCTGGCATCAGCGGGGGACTGGCCCTACTGTTCGGTTTTCCAGTGTCAGATGCCTTTGTGATCGCTGGCGCGCTGATGTTCTCTTCAACCATTATCGGCATCAAGCTGTTGCCGACCACCGTGTTACATCATCGACACTTGGGTGAAGTTCTGGTGGCGCTGCTGCTGTTTCAGGATCTGATGGCCATTATTTTGCTCGTTGTACTTCAAAGTGCGGGTGGGCCGGACGACTTGTCTTCAGTGGTCCGCCCGCTATTGATGCTGCCGCTCTTGGGAATTGGTTGCTGGGCACTTGTACGCTTTGCGCTGATACCACTTATCAGTCGTTTTGATCGTTACCACGAATACATCTTTCTGTTATCCATTGGCTGGTGCTTAGGGATAGCCGAGATAGCATTACTGCTGGGCTTGAGTGCAGAGATTGGAGCGTTCATGGCGGGGGTGGCTGTAGCGACCAGCCCTATTGCCCAATATATCGCTGTAAGCCTGAAGCCTTTGAGAGATTTCTTCCTCGTTATTTTCTTCTTCGCAGTGGGCGCTCAATTCAATTTGGCAACCCTGCCCGCCGTGATACTCCCTGCGGTGGTCATCGCCGCTGCGCTTCTGACATTAAAACCGGTGATCTACCACGGCCTTCTTCGCGGAGTCAGTGAATCCCAAAAGCTCGCTTGGAACCTGGGATTCAGACTGGGGCAGTGCTCTGAGTTCGCTCTGCTTATCGGAATGGTGGCGTTTCAAACTGGCGTGCTCTCTGAAACAGGAAACACGCTCATTCAAGCGACCACTATTTTGACTCTGCTGGTATCGAGCTACCTGGTCGTCTTTAACTTCCCCACACCCATCGCCATTAGCGATGAGCTGAGACGGGATTAAAGTCAATGCAAACCGATCACAGATCATAGCCTCGCTCATCGTGAAGCACGAGATCCAGACCAATGGTCTCTTCCTCTTCGTCTACACGTAGTCCCACGAGCGCGTCCACAATCTTAAACAGCACCCAGCTCGCGACAGCCGTATAGACAAACGTTGCGACAACACCTGTCGCCTGCACCGCAAGTTGACCGCCGATTGTGCTTATGCCGTCAGAGAAGCCGTTGCCACTGAAAAGCCCCAGGCTGGGCGAACAGAACACGCCAGCCATCATCATGCCCAACATACCACCCACCCCGTGAACCGGGAAAACATCAAGACTGTCATCAACCTTCAATTTGTTCTTGAGGGTAATGGTCGCGAAATAGCAAACAATCCCCGCGGACAGCCCTATCACCACCGCGGCGGCAGGCCCAACTGAACCCGAAGCTGGGGTAATCGTGCCTAGACCAGCAACCATGCCCGTGACGATACCCAATACCGAGGGCTTGCCATGGCGTATCCACTCCATTGCCATCCAGGCGAGCGACCCACAGGCGGCTGACAGGTGTGTTACCAGCATTGCCATCGCCGCACTTTTATCCGCAGCCACAGCAGATCCCGCATTAAAACCGAACCATCCAACCCACAGCATGCCCGCACCTGCGACGGTCAGGGTCAAGTTGTGTGGCGGCATCGCGACACTGCCAAAGCCTCGTCTGGGGCCCATCATCAGGGCCGCAACAAGCGCGGCAACAGCCGCTGTAATGTGTACGACCGTGCCGCCAGCAAAATCCTGAACGCCCATGGCACCCAGCCATCCACCGCCCCAAACCCAATGGCAAACTGGGGCATAGACGAGGAGCAGCCAAGCGGTGCTAAAAATCAGCATCGCCGAGAAACGCATCCGCTCAGCAAAAGCGCCCACGATAAGCGCAGGGGTAATGATCGCGAAGGTCATCTGAAACATGACAAAAAGCGTGTCGGGAATGGAGCCATTGACCCCATCCATCGCAATTTGGGCCAAGAAAAGGTTACCAAAGTCACCAATCCATGGACCCTGATCAACTCCGGCAGAACCGAAAGCAATGGTGTAGCCCGCCACAAACCAGACCAGAGACATAAGGGCTGTAAGCGCGAAGCATTGCATTAGAACCGACAGTACGTTTCGGACCCGAACCAATCCGCCGTAGAACAGAGAGAGACCCGGAATCGTCATAAACAGGACCAATGCGGTGGCCGTCAAGAGCCACGCGGTATCAGCGCCCGAAATATCAGCCGCGGCAGCAGGCAACGACATAGCGATGAGAGCTGGTAGAGCCATAAGCCGGCATTTTGGAGCAGTCAGGTTAAAAGACATAAAAAGTAACTACCTCTTGATTAACGGCCGAATCTCAGCCGGTTTCGTGTGCAAAAAAGATGGAGGGTAAAGTGTGCCACATCCTTGCGCAATTAGCAGGTGGCTTCTATCCTTCGCTCCCCAACGGCGATCAGACTGACGTTCTCTGACCAAGGTGTACTCATGTTGAAACGAACAACCCCTGTGTTTCTTACCTTCCTCTACCTCATGGGACCAACTTCCGCCATAACGATGGCAAACAGTGCAGAGACCGATGCCCCCCGTTCAGTGATCTTGCTAATAGGGGACGGCTTCGACGATCAGCACGTCACGATGGGTCGTAACTACCTTGCCGGACCGGACGGCAGGTTACTGCTGGACGCCATGCCAGTTCGCGGTGCGGTGCAGGTGCAAACCGTCGACAATGAGGGCCGATGGACCTATGTTGCGGACTCTGCCAATACGGCAACTACTCTGGCAACCGGCGTGGTGACAAACATCGGGCGGGTGGGCACAGGGCCGGCTGATGAGGACGTCATGACCATCCTCGAAATGGCTGCCTCCGCAGGATATGGCACAGGCGCAGTCAGCACCTCATCCATAACGGATGCAACGCCCGCTAGCTTTATCGCCCACGTCAGCAAGCGAATATGCGAAGGACCCGAAACGATTCTCGGAGGAGAAAAGTACGGCTTGCCTTTCGAGGGCTGTTATGAGGACGCGCGGGGCAACGGCGGCCCGGGCTCTATCGCAGAGCAGATCATGACCTCCCCCATTGATGTTGCCCTTGGCGGCGGCCTGATCTACTTCTCAGAGCGACTGCCGGACGTACAGACGAGCCTGCTGGATACTGCCAAAGACCACAACGCCGTGGTCATCACGGAGCCCGAGCAACTCACCTCACCAATCCCCGACGACAAGCGCTTGATTGGGCTGTTTGCCCCCGAGCACCTCCCGGTGCGCTGGCAGGGCGACGGTGGCCGAAAAGCGGAGAGCCCTGATCCCTCATGGCTCAACTTGCTGGACTGGCGTTTAGGCAGCGTAGACCAACCGGCGGTCATGTCCTGCGAACCAAATCCAGAATACGGCAAGACCCCCTCTCTCGCGGCCCTGACCCGGGTGGCGATCGAGCGTTTGGCATCGGCGACCAGCCAAGGCTTTTTTCTTATCATCGAGTCCGCGTCGATCGATAAGCAAAGCCACGAGCGAAATCCATGCGGCTCGATCGGCGAGATCGCCCAGCTTGAGGAAGCTCTTCAAGTCGCGCTCGAGTATGCAGGACGACACCAAAACACCATGGTACTGGTCACTGCAGACCACGCGCAGGCGGCACAAATCGTCCCGGAACCCAGCCTCTTTGACGACATCCCGGTACCCGTCTATTCGCCCGGAAAAATAGCTCGAATCCAACTCGATGATGGAACCATCATGCGCATCAACTATGCGACCAATAATTTCGAGAGCGAGGAGCACACCGGGGCAAACGTGCCTCTTTTTGCTAACGAGAAGGCGCGCGCTTACCTTGATCCCTACATGCGACAGCAGGATATCTTTGAGGCCATGGGAGAGTTCTTGAATCTCAACGTAACCCATGACACGGATGGCTTGTAGCGCGCTCGGCTAGCGAGGCGGGATTTACTTAGCAACAGGAAAAAACTATGAGCCTAACAGCCATTAACGGAAAGCAGGTGTCAAAAATTTGTCTTGGCACCATGACCTGGGGGCAACAAAACACCGAGGCAGAAGCACACGCTCAGATCAACTTCGCCCTCGATCAGGGCATTAACTTTATGGATGCTGCCGAGATGTATCCCGTCCCTCCACGAGAGGAAACACAGGGTTTAACTGAGACGTACATTGGCAGCTGGTTTGCAAAAAATGGCAAACGAGACAACTGGGTTCTTGCAACCAAAGCCACTGGCCCACGCGAGGAGTTTGGCTTCCTGCGCGGCGGACCAAACTTTTCACGCGAGCACTTAACAACTGCCGTAGAGGGCAGCCTTAGACGCTTGCAAACCGACACCATCGATCTGTACCAACTGCACTGGCCGGAGCGACCCACCAACTGCTTTGGCTACCGAGGCTACAGCCACATCGATTATGACAAATGGACCCCGCTGGAGGATGTACTGCGAACTCTTGAGGAGCTTCTGAAGAGCGGAAAAATACGCAGCTTTGGCCTCTCAAATGAAACCCCATGGGGGGCGATGAAGTTCCTTCAGATCGCCGAGCGAGAAGGTCTCCCAAAATTCGAGTCCATTCAGAATCCTTACAGCCTTCTCAACCGATCCTTTGAAGTGGGTCTAACTGAGGTAGCGCATCGGGAGGACGTAGGGTTACTCGCTTATTCACCTCTAGCGATGGGGTTGCTGACGGGGAAATATCGGCACGGCGCGAAGCCCGAGGGATCACGACTGGCTCTGTTCGAGCGCTTTGACCGCTACAGCAGCGCCACCACTTGGGAGGCGTCTGAAAAATACTGCTCGCTGGCGGAGGACCATGGTCTCAGTCCGGCCCAGATGGCGCTGGCCTTCGTGAACACGCGACCCTTTGTTTTGAGTAACATTATTGGTGCTACCAGTCTTGCTCAATTACAAGAGAACATCGACAGCATGAACGTCACGCTATCGTCAGAGGTGATGGCGGGAATCAAGGAGATCCACAAGGCCTTGCCGGATCCAGCACCCTAAAGGTTGATCCAGCTATTGAGTGCTCTTAACCGAAACTCGGTGTCCTGACATCGCAGAACGACGCTGTCTGACAGAATCTCAACCACGCGAATACTCCCCACTCGCTGCCCCGCACTCAGGCGTTCCCCATTCAGTACCACGCTGGATTCGTCGGCATTCCAGTCATGCTGGCTGTAGACAATGGTAGGGATGTTGTCTTTCTGCTGCTGGGACAATATCTCCAGCAGAGGCGATGGATGCTCGCTCAGGGGCTCTTCACCTAGCGCCTTTTGGGCGCGCCTTAGCATTGCTTCAATATCTATCTCTGTCTCATCTTGAGAATTTTCGCGTGCTTGAGTCGCCGACTCAGTCATGCCTTTATCGCGAGATAGCGCGTCCCCTGGCGATGGCAACAACCCGTCTTCCTGTTCCTGCTCGCGAGCTTCCCGGTAAAGGGATGCGACCGCGGAATCAACAATTGGTGAGGCCGCTACTTCCTGCTGCATGACTGGCCCGTCTGTCATGTTATCGCCACGATCGTCACTCGCAGGTAATGCCTCAAGGCCTGCTACACCATCATCCGACGAGTCCGCCGATTTATCGGCTGCCTTTTGCCTCGCCGAGGTTCCAACCTCCAACATGATCTGGTCGTCGGAGTTAGCCGCCTCCTGATCCAGGATACCAACAGTGTTAGCGCTGACACTCGTATCTTGCTCATCGTGGCGAAAACTCCAACCAATCCATATTCCGGCAAGGACAGCCAACACCATGCCACCCAACACATTGCGAACAGAACGACTGATACCTCTGGAGTCATCTGCCCTCTGTCGATCATCAGACGTTGCGCTTCCGGGTTCCACCGGGCGCTGGGGGTTTGATTTGTTCAAGGCGTCTAAAATAATCGACATTACGGGGCCGCCACTATTATCTCCGCCCGCTCTAGTCGCTGGCTCAGAGGCAGAGCCGGCTTCACTTTATTTTCGAGGGTAAGCAACAGTTGTGTTGTAACAAAACCATCCTCCACGAGACCCAACGAGCGCTGAAAAAGCTTTACCCGCGCCTCCAGCAACGGCGTGAAGACATCAGTGGTTATCGCTACGCCTTGCTCATCTAGGCCGGCAAACAACTCCGCCACCGCCGCAACAGCTGGACCGGAATCTCCGATTCCTATGGAGCCCGTCCACTTTGGCGGCGCCTGCCAGAGGTATCGATAAGATCCTGTCCAATCGCTAGCCAGCTGCATCAACGGTATTTTTATAACTCCCAGCGCGCTCAGCGTCCATGCGGACCGATCTGCAAAACCAACGACTAGCACACTCGATGAAAATTTTTCGGGCGTGCGCGTATCGAGCACTACAGGACGATCCAGCGCCATTAGTTGATCCCAGGTTTCCCCACGCTCTCGAATACATCTGGTCGTTGAGACGTCGCCCCCCAGACAGAAACCATCTCTGACAGGGTCATCCATTGTTAGCTGCCAAAGCCACCGATCCGCTACGGCATTTTCAAGATGAAACCCAGGGGCCCCAAAAGCATCACTCCGGTCCCCCAAAGACTCAATCTCTGCGACTTCAGCCTTCTCGGACTCATCTTGATCCAGTGGCAACTGCTGCTCAGTCGTAGGCATCACCGCAACCAGCACGGCAAGTCCAATAAGCGCAGTCGCACCAATAAAGCTCACCCATCGGATTGGTGTTGCCGAAGATTGCTCCGATGACCCCAAGGCTTCTTTGGCAGCAGTCCTCACCAACCCTCGACTCACCCGATTTTGATCCTTGCCGTACGCTCCCAACAGAACTCTTTCGCATACGAGGTTAATCAGTCGGGGAACGCCTCCAGACTGCTTGTGAACCTCGTGAATCGCTGCGCTTGAGAACACATCATGCCCCGGTGGCAACCCGGCAACGGACAGACGATGTCGAATATAAGCTCCCGTCTCATTCTCGTTCAGGGGCTCGAGGTTGTAACGGGCGGTGATGCGCTGATTAAGCTGGCGTAACTCCGGTCGAGCCAGTTTGGCGGCCAGCTCAGGCTGTCCAATGAGGATAATTTGGAGCAGCTTTTCCTCGTCAGTCTCGAGGTTTGTGAGCAAACGGATTTGCTCCAGCACCTCAAAGTCCAGATGCTGGGCCTCATCAATCATCAAGACGGTTTTTCGACCGTGCTGGAAATTCGACAGCAGGAAGCGATGCAAGGCATCGGTAAGTGCCTTCAGGCTACCACCTTCAGCCGGATATTCGATCGCAAACTCATCGCAGACTGCAGCAAGTAATTCGATTGCACTCAAGGCGGGATTGAGAATGATAGCGAGATCCACGTTGTCTGGTAGCTGGGCCAATAAAGCTCGGTTGATCGTGGTTTTACCAGTGCCCACTTCACCGGTCAGGAGGATAAAACCACCACCGCTACCCACCCCGTACAATAGGTGGGCCAGCGCATCCCTGTGCCTTGCGCTCATAAACAAGTAACGGGGATTCACCGCAATTGAAAAGGGTGACTCTGAGAGGCCGAAATGACTGTGGTACATCGAGAGAACAATCGATCCCTAGCGGTTTAGTGAGACGAGAGCTTGTCACAGAAGCCCATCATCAGGAAACATACTTGAAAGAACAAAAAACATACTGTAAGTTCAAATCCGATTTTTCTGGGCGCTATGTCACGTAGCGCCACCTGCCGATTTAACCCTTTGGAGACCCCGACTCATGGCACTGCCACCGATCCTGCAAAAGTTGCGCCTTCCTATTATAGGTTCACCGCTGTTCATTATTTCCAATCCCGACCTCGTGATCGCCCAATGTAAAGCTGGCATCGTTGGCTCGTTTCCCGCCCTCAATGCACGGCCCGAGCCGGTACTGGAAGAATGGTTGAAGCGCATCACCGAGGAACTCGATCGGCATAATCAGAAGCATCCCGATTCACCTGCCGCACCCTTTGCGGTGAACCAAATCGTGCATGGGTCAAATCCTCGGCTCGAGTATGACGTTGAAATGTGTGTGAAGTACAAAGTACCCATCATGATTACATCGCTCGGCGCAAAAGAATGGGTCAACGAAGCTGCTCACAGCTACGGAGGCGTTACGCTTCACGACATCATCAACAACCGCTTCGCCAAAAAGGCGATCGAAAAAGGGGCAGACGGGCTGATCGCCGTTGCGACCGGTGCAGGAGGCCACGCAGGAATACAGTCACCGTTTGCTTTGATTCAGGAAATCCGCGAATGGTTTAGCGGTCCGTTAATCCTCTCTGGCTCTATCGCCAGTGGGGATGCCGTCTTGGCTGCACAAGCGATGGGAGCTGACCTCGCCTACATTGGATCAGCCTTTATTGCTACCGATGAGGCAAATGCCACTGAGGGCTACAAACAGGCGATTGTTGACTGTGGTGCTGATGATATCGTCTACAGCAATCTTTTCACCGGTGTCTGGGGCAACTACCTGCGCCCATCGATTGAGTCAGCCGGACTGGATCCCGACAACCTTCCCGTTAGCGACCCGACCAAAATGGACTTTGGCTCCGGAGGAAATACCGATGCAAAAGCTTGGAAAGATATCTGGGGATCGGGACAGGGAATTGGCGCAGTAAAAACCACTGGTCCCGCGGCACACTACATCGACAAACTGTACGATGAATATCAGGCTGCGCGTGCACGGGTTTTGGCCGCATGACCGACGGTAACAAGATTCCCAGAAATCCTGACGACGATTTTTGTGACGAGATTGTTAGCGCTCGCCAGACGTTCATTGAAGAAAAAACGGGCGCCAAGCTGAATCACACCAAGGCCTACTCCTACGATCCCCACGTAATGGCGGGGAACATCGAAAATATATGGGGTGTTGCGCAGATTCCCGTGGGCGTTGCGGGCCCTCTGCTTATTGATGGAGAGCAGGCCAAGGGCGAGTTTTACGTACCCATGGCCACTGTGGAAGGCACCATGCTGGCCAGCTACAACCGTGGAATGAAGGTGATTCGCGAAGCGGGAGGTGTAAAAACCACCGTTTCAGCCGAATCGATGCAACGAGCTCCTATCTTTATTTTCGCCGACGCGCGGGAGGCCAGAGATTTTCAGGTATGGCTCCGTGCCAACTTCGAAGCCATTAAAGAGCAGGCTGAGAAAACGACCTCGGTGGGTAAATTGCTCGAAATCGAGAACTACCACTTTCATAACTACATCGCGACGCGCTTCGACTATTCCACCGGTGATGCCGCGGGCCAAAACATGACGAGCAGGGCAACCTTCTTCGCCTGCGAGTGGATTCGGGAGAACTACCCCGGAAGCTTGCGCAACTACATGCTCTCGGGAAATTTTGATACTGAGAAGAAAACCTCTGCTGTCAACATGCTGAAAGGACGAGGCCGGCGAGTTACTGCAGAAATCACGATTCCCCGGCAAGTTCTGATGGAGAATTTGCGAATAACGCCGGAGCCGATGGTGTATGGCTATCAAATTTCCACCCTTGCCTCCTTCGCCGCCAACAGCTCCAGCAATGCGAGTCATCCCGCCAACGGCCTTGCAGCGCTTTACCTCGCCACCGGCCAGGATATTGCCAACATTGGCGAATCCAATCAGTGCACCACCTACCAGCGGGTTACAAGAGAGG
>Ga0181573_10000358_pt1 | contig 47881 bp, 32 predicted proteins | sample 101ome_25_FD_148643 | JGI IMG/M metagenome (GOLD analysis project Ga0181573, IMG submission 148643) | Coastal salt marsh microbial communities from the Groves Creek Marsh, Skidaway Island, Georgia - 101409BT metaG (spades assembly) | ecosystem: Environmental > Aquatic > Marine > Intertidal zone...
GCGTGCCTTCACATGGGTGTCGAAGGTCGCGCCATCGTGGACGAAGGCCTCGGAGTAGTGGATGGGGACCGTGGTCAAGGCAGCTCCCGTCGGAGGCGGCTCGGACGCGACACCGCTCCTCCCGATCCCCGGGATGATAGCGGCCCGCGGTGCGCGCCGCAGCGGGTCCGACCCCTCCCTTCCCCCGGCGGAAAGGGGGGTCTCAACCTGGGGGGACTCCGTTACTCTGCCGGCGGAGGGAGGCGCAATGGAAGCTCTGTTCCCCAGGGGGGTTCTCCCCTACCTCTCCGGTGGTCTCCTCATCGGCGCCGGAGTGGCCCTGATCTTCATTCTCACCGGGGTCCGCGCGGGGGCGAGCGGGGTCCTCACCTCGACCTTCAGCTGGTTCTCCCGTCGCCCGATCTTCGAGGCGCTGCGGGCGGAGCGGGCGTGGCGGGGGATGTTCACCCTGGGCCTCCTCCTCGGGGCCGCCGTCTGGACCTTCGGGTTCTCCGAGCCGGACCGCACCACCGTGGAGCCGATGCGCCTCCTCCTCGGGGGATTCCTCGTGGGGGTCGGGACGCGGGCGGCCCGCGGCTGTACCTCGGGGCACGGGATCTGCGGGCTCTCCTCCCTGAGCCGCGACTCGCTCGGGCATGTCTGCCTCTTCATGGGAGTGGCGATCGTGACCGCGCAGGCGATGGGGAGGCTGCTGCCATGAGGCTCATCTGCTTCCTCCTGGGGGGGGCGCTCTTCGGAGCGGGGCTCGCCCGCAGCGGCATGACCCGCCCCGAGGTCGTCCTCGAGTTCCTTCGCTTCGAGGACCTTGGGCTCCTCCTCGTCATGGGAGGAGCGATCGGGGTCGCGCTCCCCGTCTTCCGACTCGCCCGGCGCCCGCTCCTCGGCGGTGCTCCCGAGGCGTTCACCGCCACCCTGGGGGAGCGTCGCTGGCTCGGTTCGGTCCTCTTCGGGCTGGGGTGGGGGATCGCCGGGGTCTGCCCGGGGGCCGCGCTCGCGAGCATCGGCACCGGCAACACTCCCCTTCTCTGGGCGGTGGGGGGGATGTTCCTCGGGGCCTTCGTTCAGGGTCGCTTCCGTCTGCTCGCGCCGGCGGCGGAGACGGGCGCGACCGACGCCTGAGTCGCTCAGGCCCGAACGACGAGCCGCTCCAGTCCGTGGAAGTGGTAGGTCGGCGCGTAGCGCGGTCTCCCCACGAGGGAGAGCCCCGGCCTTCCGGCGAAGAGGAGCGGCAGCGCGACCCGCAGCTCCAGCCGGGCGAGGGGGGCTCCCAGGCAGAAGTGGATCCCCGCCCCGAAGGAGGCGTTCCCGAGCACGGGGCGCAGGGGATCGAACCGCGCCGCCTGCGACCAGCGATCCGGATCCCGGTTCGCGGCGCCGAGGAGACAGGCGACCCGACTCCCGGCCGGGAGCCGATGCCCGTCGATCTCCACGTCCTCGTAGGCCCAGCGGGAGAACATGTGCAACGGCGTGTCGAACCGCAGGATCTCCTCCACCGTGCCATCGATCCGCTCGGGTCCGAGCACGCCTCGGGGATCTCCCCGCTCGAGGAGGGCGGCGACCCCATTGCCGATGGTGTGGACCGTCGCCTCGTGTCCGGCGTTGAGGAGCAGGATGCAGGTGGCGATCAGCTCCGGCGTGCTCAGGCGCTCCCCCGCCTCCTCCGCCTCGATCAGTTCGGTGATGAGGTCGTCCTCGGGACGCCGACGCCGGAACTCGATGTAGTCGGTGAGGAAGGCGGAGAACTCTCTCGCCGCCTCGCTCGCCGCGACCTCGAGGTCCCGGGTGCGCCGAGCCTGGTACATGGTCACCATGAGGTGCGACCATCCGAGGAGCCGATCACAGTGCTCCTCCGGGATCCCGAGCAGCCGTGCGATGACGATCACCGGGAGCTGGGAGGCGAAGGTCTCCAGCAGATCGAACTCCCCCGCGGGGAGCCCCTCGACGAGGTCCTCAGTCAGAGAGGTGATCCCCGGGGCCAGCGCCTCGATGCGCCGGGGGGTGAAGGCGTGGAGGACCAGCTTGCGGAGTCGGGTGTGGGTCGGCGGCTCGAGCTCGAGCATCGAGTGCTCCTCGACCGCCCAGAAGGCCGCCTGATGCGGGGGCTTCTCCGGCTCCCGACCCGGGGGGGCCTCACGGCCGAGGCGACGGTCCCGGAGCAGGGAGGAGACGCCATCGAAGGAGAGGACCGCGGGGCTGTCGTAGTCGATCCAGTGAAAGAGCGTCCCCGCGGCCCGCCGTGCCCGCTCATAGAAGCGGTAGGGGTCCTGCACGAACGCATCCTCGGTCGGATCCTGCTCGAGCTCGATCAAGGGGTCTTCTCCTCCGCGTGGAGCGCCCCGACGAGGGGCGCGCCGCCGCCGAGTCTCGCCGGCCGCCCGGGAAGCGCAAGGGCTCCTCGCCCCGACGATCCGGGGATCGGCCGTCGCCTCACCGCACGGAGATGGCGCTCTCGAGCTGACTCTCGACCGCACGGAGCAGCTCTTCGCCGGTGATCGGCTTCTGCAGTACGGCGGGGGGGCGTAGGGACGGGATCCGGTCGGAGTCGACATCGTCCGCGAAGCCGGTCACGAAGACGATCCCCGCCTCCGGGCACGCCTGCAGCACGAGGGGGGCGAGCTCCATGCCCGGCATCTCCGGCATGCGGACATCGCTCACCAGCAGGGAGAGGCGGGAGCCGAGTCGACGGCACTCGGCGAGGGCCTCCCGGGGGGAGTTTCGACAGATCACCTCATGTCCTGCCCGGGTGAGCACTCCGGAGAGAAACTTCGCGATCGTCTTCTCGTCATCGACGACGACGATGCATCCGGTCGGGCCCGGGCTGCGAGGCTCGCTCGCCGCGGCCGCTTCCGAGGCCGCGGAGGCAGGCCGGTGGGCGGGACGCTCCCCCTCCGGAGAGCTCGCCCCTCCGCCGGTCTCGGTCAGGACGGGGATCCACATCGAGAAGGTGGTCCCCTGCCCGGGCAAGGACAGGATTTCGATCCCGCCTCCGCTCTGCTTGAGGAAGCCATGGACCGATGCGAGACCCAGCCCGGTCCCCTTCTCCTTGGTCGTGAAGAACGGCTCCCAGATCTGATCGAGGATCTCCGAGGGGATGCCCATCCCGGAGTCGGCGACCTCCACCTTGAGGTACGGCCCGGGCTTCAGCTTGTGCAGCAGGCAGAACTCCTCGGTCGGTCGCACCTGACAGACCCAGATGGAGATGGTGTCCTTCGTCGTGGTCGCCTCGACCGCATTGATCAGGAGGTTCTGGACAGAGACGAGGAGGAGGGATCGATCGACCCAGGCCGGAGAGAGGCCCTCTTCGATGCGGACCCCCAGCTTCCGGCTCTGGAGTCCGTTCGCCATCCCGATCGCCTCTCGGACGACCCCGGCCACCGAGACGACGCTCGGGGTGAGCTGGCGGTTCCCGCCGAAGAGGAGGAGCTTCTTGCTGATCTCACCGGCCTGACCCGCCGCGGCCTCGATCGCGTCGATTCCCTTCCGTCCCGTTCGATCGAGCTGTGACCCGTGGCGGAGGACATCCGTCCAGCCCAGGATCACCGAGAGGATGTTGTTGAAGTCGTGGGCGATCCCCGAGGCCATGCGCCCGATCGAGGCGAGGCGCTGTCGCTGCTCGAGGAGACGCTCCTGCTCCCGGATCTTCTGGTCCATTCGACCGAGCTCCGTGGCCTGGCGGGTGGTCTCCCGGACGAAGCCGAGGCAGACCCAGAGGAGGACCGGCCCTGCCATCACGGTGTGGAGCCCGAGCTCGATGAACTGCAGGTAGTACTCGATGAGGTACCGATCCTCCGTCCCGAAGTGCGTCAGCCACGCGTAGTGGAGATGCTTCGCGGCGAAGGCGAGGAGGGCGCCGCCGAGCCAGAAGCGGATCAGCGGCATCAGCTCGCGGTACCGCAGCAGGGCGATGCCGACCCAGCTGAAGGCAGCGAAGACGAGGAGTCCTCGGAGGGTGACCTTCACGAAGAACCGGGTCGGTGAGCTCGCGAGGAGGTGCAGCGGGAGTGCGATGAGCAGGCAGCAGAGGAGGAGGAGTGCGCCGTAGCGAACGACCGCCCGTCGAGGAAAACGATCGGAGCCTCGCCGCTCCGCCCGCCAGCCGAGGACGAAGCAACCGACATGGGCGAGACCGGCGAAGAGCGCGACTCCGCCGAGGATGATCCGGTCAGGACTCGTCGCCCCCCGCCCATCCACGACCAGCTTGAGCCCGAGTCCGGCGCAGGCGATGTAGATGGCCAGAGCGGCCCACGCGAGGCCCCACCATCGCATCAGGGGCTGGGGGTTCCAGGTCCCCAGCCGGAGCAGCAGGAACGCCGTGAAAGCGCAGACGACGAACTGGCAGGCATACTGGGCGTAGTAGCCGTCGATGATGACCTGATACTGGTCCAAGCATCCCCCCGCGACGGTCAGCCAGCGACGATCCAGGTGGCACTCTGCGTCGTGTCTCACTTCGGGCGGGGAGAAGCGAGCCTGGAGCATGGTGGGGCAGGCCGCCGACGAGATCAAGGGGGGAGACCCTCCTCGGCGGCGCGGCCCCGAGCGGCTCCTGCGGGTCGAGGGTCGTCAGCGCCCGCGGATGAGTCGATCCACCGTCGCCGCTGAGGCCCGCTCGGAGAAGCGGCCCATGAAGGCCTCCTCGTCGGGGAGGCAGAATCCCTCTGCCGGCCAGCGTTCGCCCAGGGAGGGGCGCTCGGCGAAGCTCTCCAGCTCCGCGAGGTAGGCGCGGTACGCGTCGCGGAACCCGGCGCGGACGACCCCGATGATCTCGAGGAACTCCGCCTCGGAGACCTCCCCCTTCGGGTAGAGCCAGGTCGTCGCGCCCATGATGTCGTCGAGCTTCCAGTCGACCTTGGGGGAGTCGGGGTGCTCGTTGTGGCAGGTGACGCAGGGCGCGGCGCTCGCGACATCGGGGAACATCGCGGTGTGTCGGGAGCTCTCGGGGTCGAGAAAGAACTGCGCCTCGCCGCTCGCGAGGAGCTCCTCGAAGCGCCCCACCTGCTCCCCCTTGAACGCGTTGGTCGACTTGATCGGGAAGTGGGATCCGAGGAAGAGGCGGAGCGGGACGGAGCTGGCCGCGATGCTGTCGGCCGCCTTGCGCAGGAAGAGGGCGGGCAGGGGACCGGCCTGCACATCGTCGTCCTCCCAGTCCTCGTCGAAGGCGAGCCCGACCTTCTTGCCGGCGCCGACGATCTCCGCCGTGTAGAGGGCACGGACCTGGTCGTTCTCCGCCGCGATCGTCCGGAAGACCCGCTCGATGGGGATCATCGGTCCGCTCGCCTCGGAGCGCTCCCCTTCCGCCGGGAGGGGCGGGGGTGCGGTGACGAAGGCCCAGACGATCCCGAGCAGCAGGACGAGGGCGATGATGTGGATGCCCCGCAGGTTCATCGAGGTGCTCCTCTCTCTTCAAGATACGGCTCCCGCAGCTCTCCGTAGGGAGACTCCTCCGCGCCATCGAGGTAGCGCAGGACCCGCTCCACCGAGGCGGCCTCGGTCAGGTCGAGGGGCGCCTCGTGGAGATGGCTGCCGTGGAAGTCGTGGCACTGGAGGCAGGTCTCCCAGCGCCCATCGGCCACGAGCCGCTGATGGGTCGGTCGCGTCGGGGGCTCGGGCTCGTCGATCTCCTCGTGGCAGTGCCGGCAGTAGTCCCCGCTGATCGTCAGGTTCACGCCGGAGTGATGATCGTGGCAGCCTGCGCAGGTGTGCGGACCGAAGAGCTCGCGCTCCTCCGCGTAGGAGGGGTCGAGGAAGTCGTTGATCGGATGCTCGTCCCACGGCATCCGATGGCAGTCCAGGCAGGCGGCGTCGGTGACCGGGATGGTCCCGATGGCCGCGGGGGTGTCCCGGTTCCCCAGCCAGTACTGAATGTTCGCCTGGACCTGCTGACGGAGGGTGCCGGGGGCCGGCTCGTGGCAGAGACCGCACTCGCGGTTGTCGTGCATGTCTCCCTGACCGCCGGGGCTCCGCCACGCCTGACCGGAGTCGGCCGTGAGCGCGAGGAGCACCACGAGGCTCGCCGCGAGGCCGAAGAGCCAGGGCGCCTGACGACGGAGTCGATCCGAGGTGGGCATGTCACGGACCTCCGTGGGAGATGATGAGCCAGACGTGATAGAGGGCGAGGATGGTGAGGAGAATCCCGAGCCCGACATGGGGGAAGAGCCACCAGCGCAGGTAGCGCTCCGTCCCGAGCCGCGGGCCCATGACCGAGCGGTCCAACACCCCGATCAGCACGTTCGCGAGCAGCACCGCGGAGATCAGGCCGAGCAGTCCGGCCCCGGGCCCCATCCCGTGGGCGAGGAGGAGCAGCGGGGTCGCCGCGCCGAGCCGGCGGTGCAGGCGAAGCCACGACGCGATCGGTGCGCTGGAGCGGCGGATGCGGAGAACAGGCAGGATCCACTGGCTCCCCAGGGCGGCGAGGAGGATCGAGCCGGTGGTCCATTGCCCGACCGCGGAGGTCTGCCACGCTCGATAGGACCCGGCGAGGGGGTCCTGCCACCACGAAGCGGCGAGGAGCGCGCTCGCGGCGAGACCGAGGCTCAGCGTGACGCGATCCCGGGAGAGACCGAGCTTGGTCGTCACGCCATCCTGTCGGCGGGGATGGAAGCTCTCCAGTCGGACCCTTGCCCGGGGCACGCCGAGCTCGGAGAGCCAGCCGAAGACCAGACCCTCGTAGGCCGCCGGTCCGCACACCAGCCAGCGGGCTTCCGGATGCGCGCGATGGTAGCTCACCACGGTCTCGCGGTGGATGCGACCATCGGTCGGGGTGTGCCGCAGCTGGTAGCTGAAGCCGGGGTCCGCATCGGCGTACGCGTTGAAGAGCTGCTCGCTCCCGCTTCCCGGAGGACGCCGGGTCGAGTGATCGAGGATCAGAGTGGTGCTGTCACCGGAGATGGCGCGGGACTCGAGGATGGAGAGTGCGGGAGTGATCCCGATGCCCGCCACGAGAAGGATGAGGGGAGCGGGGTCCGCCCGATCGAAGGCCCCCTCTCCCTGAGGAGGGGAGACCTGAATGCCCCCGGCGCCGCGGGGGAGGGCGGTGATCCAGCGACTGAAGAGCCCGTGGGGCTCCCGTCGAACCGTGATCTCACGCCAGCGGGTCTCGGTGTCCGCGGAGGTCAGGGTGTAGCTGCGGCGGACCAGTGAGCCCGCCACCCGCGCCTGAAGAACGATGTGCTGGCCGGCCTGGAACGGAGTGAACGGCCCTCCGTTGTCGGGGCGCAGGCGGACTCGGTAGGTCCCCACTCCGATCTGGGTCGTCTCCTCGATCGAGCAGGCGCGATCATCGTAGGGGCCGCAGAGCGCGCGGAGGTCGCCCCGGCAGCTTCCGCAGACCGTTCCCGCTCCGGTGCGCCGCATCAGCGTCGAGAGATCCGGGCATCGGTCGCCGAGGAGCTCCTCGAGGTCGTTCAGCGAGAGGCCGAGGCACTGGCAGATCGCGGGGCTCTGCGACTCGCTCCGACGCAGGAACCCGGTGATCTGGAAGTTCTCGATCTCGTGCGGGTGGACCGAACGCCCGATCCGTGCCCACTGCTCGAGTCGCTCGAGCTCCGGGTTCGGTCCGCGGAACCGGGCCGCCACGATGCGACCCTCGGAGAGCTCGATCTCCCGATAGAGCTCGCGACTCGGATCGATGAAGCGATGGAGGGAGCGCTGGGAAGGGAGGGGGCGGATCTCGAATCGGTGGAGGAGATTCCGGTCCCCGGCGTCCGCGACGAATGCCCTCCCCTCCCCGATCTCCTCGGCGCGCAGCGACTCGCTGCTGTCGAGGGTGAGCGGCAGGCGCGGGGGTCGCAGCCCTCCATCGGGGCTGGAGCCGGGAGAGGCGTTGGGTCGGACGGACATTGCGGGCCCCACGTGACGGGGGGGAGCCGCGGGTTCGGGCGGCTCCCCGTGCGGAACGGAGCCGCGTCAGCCGGCGGGCTCCCGAGGATGAGGCTCGAGGACGGGCGAGCCTTCCGGATTCTCCATGGTAGGGAAGCACGACCGGGATGGGAAGGCGGTGCGCCGAGGAGACGGTCGAGGCGCTCTCCTCAGTCGACCGCGCCGGGCTTCCGGCAGCGGAAGAACTGCCCCGAGACCGCCACGGCGGCGGCGGGCCCGAGGAAGAAGAGGTTGAAGAGCGGGACGAGGACCCCGAGCTGGATCGCGAGTCCGAGCCCGAGGGCCCGGGGGAGATTCCGTCGCACCGCCTCCCGTCGGTACCGGTAGCCGTACCCCCGCCGGAGGACCGGGATCTCGAACCATGTCAGCGCGTTGAGCCAGGAGGAGAGGAGCGCCCCGAGGAGAACGAAGAGCGGGCCGATCCCCGGGAGGAGCCCGAGGAGCATCACGGGGATCAGAAGCGCGAGCTGAAGGAGGAGGATGCGGAGGGACGCATTTGCGGCCGCCGCGAGGTTGCGGAGGAGCCCGAGCTCGACCGGGGTCATCCCCTCGCCTCCGATGCGGCGCTCCGCCGCGTTCGCGATCGGATCGAAGAAGGGACTGAGTCCCAGATTGATGAGCGCGGGAGCGAGGAACCACGTCGCGAGGAGGGCAAGGAGCCACTTCAGGATCGCGCCCGCCTCGTCGACCCAGGCCCACCATCCCGCCCACTCCACGCGACCGATGAGGTGCCCCAGCCCGAGGACGAGGAGGAGGTAGAGCGAGACGACGAGGACGCAGTTCACCGCGACCGCGATCGCGAAGGTGCCGCGAAACTCCGGGCGGGTCAGGAGCGCGACCCCGGCGCGGGGGAGGGAGACGAACCCGCCGAGGAACTCCGGGATCGGACGCGGTCGCCCCGGAGGCGCGATGTCCGCCTCCCCGTCCGGGCGACAGCGGGTGCACCGGATGGGGCCCGCGCCCTCGACGGCCAGGGGGTATCCGCAGGCGGCACAGGGGACCGGATGGGGGGCGCGGGCGGCCGGCACGGCAAGCTCCCTCGAGGTCAGTCCCGCTCGGTGCTGAAGCGGTGGATCATCACATGTCGGAACTCCTCGTCCGGAGACAGGAGCACCGGGGGCCAGCCGGGGGTCCCCTGCCGGTTCACGGCATCGGGGAAGATCTGGGTCTCGAGGCAGAACCCACCGTGCTTCGCGTACACCGCGCCGCCCTTCCCCGTGATCCCATCGAGGAAGTTCCCGCTGTAGAACTGGACCCCGGGAGCATCGCTCTCGATCTCCATCACCCGTCCGCTCGCGGGGTCCACCGCCCGGGAGACTGCGCGCATCGTTCCCGGTTCGCCATTGACGACGAAGTTCAGGTCGTAGCCCCCGGGGTCGTCCCCTTTGGGGGGGAGCTCCCCGATGTCCGCGCCGATCGGCTTCGAGATCCGGAAATCAAAGGGCGTCCCCGCGACAGGGTCGATCGCCCCGGTCGGGATCAGGGTCGCGTCCGTCGGGGTGTACCGCTCCGCGTGGAGGCGCAGCTCCTGAGCGAGGATGTCCCCCGAGGCGTGTCCGGCGAGGTTCCAGTAGGAGTGATGGACGATGTTCACCGGGGTCCGACGATCGCACCAGGCGGACATCTCCACGCGGAGCTCGTCATCCGCGGTCAGGGTGTAGATCACCTCGGCTCGGACCTCCCCGGGATAGCCCTGATCGCCGTCCGGGGAGCGGTGGGTGAGTCGCACCTGCGGCCCCTCCTCCGTCATCCGATGGTCCGACCGCCACACCACCTTGTCGAAGCCCTGCGGGCCCCCGTGGAGCTGATGCGGCCCGTTGTTCACGAGGAGCTGGAACCGCTCTCCATCGATGGAGAAGGCTCCGTTCGCGATGCGGTTCCCGACGCGCCCGACCGTGCAGCCGAAGTAGGGGCTGCGCGTGCGATACCCCTCGAGGGAGTCGAAGCCGAGCACGATGTCCCCGAGGTCTCCAGCCCGATCGGGGACGAGGAGCTCGGTGACGGTCGCCCCGAAGTTGGTGATCGAGGCCCGGATCCTCCCGTTGTCGAGGGTGTAGAGGGCGACGGGGGCTCCGTCGACCTCGCCCCAGCTCTCCACCGTGACGCTCGCGTCCTTCAGCATCGTGCTTCCACATCCCGTCAGCAGCAGCAGTGTGGCGGCGAGCAGGGCCCCCCGCATCGCTCCCGGTCGTCCGTTCATGGGATCGACCCCCTCCCCTCCGGGCGACGACGGGCGATCACCCGTCGCACCGACTCATCGGTGACCACGCCGATCAGGATGACCGTCCCGATCACCGCGAACTCGACATTGTTCGGAATCGCATCGATCAGGGTGATGCCGTTCTGCAGCACCTGCATCACCGCCGCCCCCAGCAGCACTCCCAGGATCGTGCCCTCACCCCCCCGCAGACTGCAACCCCCGATCACCGCCGCGGCGATCGCGTACAGCTCGTAGAAGTTCCCGAAGTCGACCGGCTGGGCCGATCCGACATCGAGGGTGAAGAGCAGCCCTCCGAGGCCGCTCAGGAAGCCGCAGAGGGTGTAGGCGAGGATCTTCACCCGGTCCGCATCGATGCCGCTGTAGCGCACCGCGGTCTCGTTGCGCCCGATCGCCAGAAGGTAGCGCCCCCAGACGGTCCGCCCGAGGAGCAGCGCCGCGCCGATGGCGACGACGACGAGCACGAGGAAGGGGACCGGGATCGTGAAGCCCTCGATGCCGGGGATCGGTATCCGCCCGTTGCCGAGCTGACGCAGCCCGCGGAAGCCCCCGACGAACCCCTGCGTCTGATCCCCGGTGATCCCTCGCGCGAGCCCACGATAGACGAGGAGACCGCAGAGGGTCACGAGGAAGGGCTGGAGCCGGAGTCGGGTGATGAGCACCCCGTGGAGGGTGCCGAGGAGGAGGGAGACCCCGAGCAGGCCGAGGACGCCGATCCACGGGTCGACCCCCTGCTCGACGAGGAGCCAGGGGGTCAGGACCCCGACGAGGCAGACGATCGATCCGATGGAGAGGTCGATCCCGCCGGTGACGATGACGAAGGTCGCGCCGATCCCCAGGATCCCGAAGAGGGAGCTGCGGCGAAGCAGGTTCTCAAGGTTGAACGCGGTCATGAAGTGCGGGCTGGCGATCGCGATCGCGAGCCCGGCGCCGACGAGGAGCCCGGCGGCGCCGAGGGCCTTCCTCATGGGGCCGCCTCGCTCCCGGTCGCGAGGCTGAGGACCGCCTCCTCCGAGAGTCGCTCGCGGGGGAGCTCGCCCGCGATGCGCCCCTCGTGCAGGACGAGGACGCGATCGGAGAGACCGAGCACCTCCTCCATCTCGCTCGACGCGAAGAGGATCGCCAGCCCTGCGCTCGCGAGCTCCTGCAGGCGGCGGTGGATCTCGAGCCGCGCCCCGACATCGACGCCGCGGGTCGGCTCGTCGAGGAGGAGGACGACGGGCTCGAGGGGGAGCCACTTCCCCAGCGCCACCTTCTGCTGGTTCCCGCCGGAGAGGGTCCCCGCCGCGCGGGTCGCGTCCCCGGGGCGGATGTCGAGGGAGCGGACGACGGAGCGACTGTTCGCGCGCGCCTCGTCGGACCGGACCCAGCCGCGGCGGGAGGTCCGTCGCCAGCCGGGGAGGGCGAGGTTCTCGTGGATCGTGCCCTCCAGCACGAGCCCCTGCCGCCCGCGCTCCTCCGGGACGAGCCCGAGCCCGGCGGCGACGGAGGCGGGGGGGGAGCCGGGGGGGATCTCCCGGGCGTCGACGCGCACGCGGCCGTGGCTCCGCGGCGCGACGCCGAAGATCGCGCCGAGGAGCTCGGAGCGCCCGGACCCGACGAGGCCGGCGAGCCCGACGATCTCGCCGCTGCGGACATCGAGGTCGAGGACCGGGGCCTCCGGCGCCATCGGGAGCCCTCGGATCTCGAGGCGGACCTCGCCGAGGGCGCGCTCGCAGGAGTCGAGGCTCTCGAGCTCCCGGCCCACCATCTCGCGCACCATCCTCCCACGCTCGATCTCCCCGCCGGAGAGCTCCGCCGTGCGCGCGCCATCGCGCAGGACGACGACCCGATCCGCGATGCGGGTGATCTCGCCGAGGCGGTGGGAGATGTAGACGATCCCCGTCCCCTCCGCCCGCAGCTCCGCGATGAGGCCGAGGAGACGCTCCGTCTCGGCCGCGGACAGGCTCGAGGTGGGCTCATCGAGGATGAGGAAGCGGGCGGACCTCCCCAGCGCCTTCGCGATTTCGAGCATCTGCCGCTGACCGATGGAGAGCTCGGCGGTGAGGGTCGTGGGGGGGAGATCGAGCCCGACCCGGCGGAGCAGGTCGCGGGAGTCCCGCTCGAGACGGGAGCGGTCGATCCACCCGAGGCCGCGGGGCCCGCGGCGCGGCTCCCGACCCAGGTGGAGGTTCCCGGCGAGGTCGAGGTTGTCGGCGAGGTTGAGCTCCTGATGGATGAGGGCGATGCCGGCCCGATCGGCGGCGCGGACATCCGGGAGGAGCAGGGGGGCGCCGTCGAGGCGCAGCTCCCCGGCGTCGGGGGTCAGGACCCCCGCGAGGATCTTCATCAGCGTGCTCTTCCCCGCCCCGTTCTCGCCGACCACCGCGACGACCTCGCCGCCGCGGATGTCGAGGTCCACCCCGTCGAGGGCAAGGACGCCGGGGAATCGCTTCACGACTCCGTGGGCGGAGAGGCGGGGGGTCACTCCCGCCCGAGCTTCTTCGCGAGGTCGGCGCGGAACTCCTCGAGGTCCGCCTGCCGCACCGCGCGCGCGGGGACGTTGAGGAACCCGTCCGCGGGGGCGACGGCGTCGGCGCCGGTGGCGTAGGCGCGCAGGAGCTCCACCGAGCGATAGCCGTACTGATAGGGGTTCTGAACGACGGTCCCGTGGACCGCGCCGTCCTCGATGCCGACGAGGGTGCTCTCCTCCTCATCGAAGCCGACGACGGGGATCCGTCCGCGCTTCCCGGCGCCATCGAGGGCTTCGAGGATCATCGGGGTGTTGTAGCCGAAGAGACCGACCAGCACGCCGATGTCGGAGTGACGGGTGAGCACATCCTCCGCGTTCGCCTTCGCCTTCGCGTAGTCGATCTGGTCGGTGTAGGTGCCGATGATCGAGTAGCCGCCCCCATCGATGACGGAGCCGGGGGGGTCGAAGCGGGAGGGGTCGCGCTCCCGGCCGGTCAGGCGGTCGATGATCCCCTGGCGCCGGCGCCGGGCGTTGTCCTGCTCCATCCGTCCGACGAAGATCGCGACCTTGCCCCCCTCGGGGAGCGCCTCGGCGATCAGGTCTCCGCAGAGCCAGCCCGCCTCGTAGTTGTCGACCCCGATGAAGCAGCGGCGGGCGGAGTCGGGGGCGTCGGAGTCATGGGTGACGAGGGCGGTCCGCGCGGCCACGGTGTCGAGGAACTCCGTCTGGTTCCCCGGATCGATGGGGCTCACCGCGATCCCGTCGACCCCCTTCACGAGGAGGTCCTCGAGGACGCGCTTCTGATCGGCGACGCCGCCGGTGGGCATGTGGACCGACGCGTTCACCCCGAGGGCCGCCGCCGCATCCTCGACCCCCTTGCGGGCGAGGACCCAGAAGTCGGAGGCGTTGTTCGTCACGAAGGCGATGCGCGGAGCGGCCTCCGCCTCCGGCGGGGAGCCGGAGCTGCAGCCGACCGGACCGAGGCTCGGGAGGAGGACGCAGAGGAGGCCGAGGGCCAGGGCCGGGCCCCGGAGGCGCAGGCTGTTCATGGTGGGTTCTCCCGCTCTAGCCGACGGTCATGCCGCCGTTGACGCTGATCGACTGGCCGGTCACGAAGCTCGCGGCATCGCTCGCGAGGTAGACGACCGCTCCGCCCACATCGGCCGGAACGCCCCAGCGGTCCGCGGGGATCAGGGCGCGGTAGGCGTCCTTCTCCTCCTGCGGATCGTGCTCGTGTCGCTCCACCGGGATCCACCCCGGAGCGACCATGTTCACCGTGATGCCGTGGGGGGCGAGCTCGGTCGCCATGCTCCGCGTCCAGCCGTTCTGTCCCCCCTTGGCCGCGACATACGCGCTGAAGTCCCCGACCCCCCGGTCGAAGACCTCGCTCGTGATGTTGATGAACCGACCCCAGCGCTGAGACTTCATGTGCGGCAGCGCGGCCCGGGCGAGGAGGTAGGGGCTCTTGATGAAGAAGTCGAGCATCGACTGGTAGAAGGCCCAGTCGTACTCCTCGATCGGCTTCAGCGGCTGCGCGGGGGTGGCGTTCACCACGACGATGTCGACCGGGCCCAGGGTCTCCGCGACCTCGGAGAAGAGGCGCGGGACTCCCTGCTCATCGACCGCGCTCGCCCGGAAGAGGCCGCCGGAGTGTCCCGCGGCATCGAACTCCGCGAAGGCGCGGTCCGCCCGGTCCTCGTCGTTGGCGTAGTTCAGGGCGACCTTCGCGCCCGCGGCGCCGAGGGAGTGGGCGATCGCCTTGCCGAGCCCGGTGGTCGAGCCGGTCACGAGGGCGACGCGACCGGAGAGGTCGAACGGGCCGGTGCGCATGAAGGTCCTCCATCCGTGGGGTGACTCGTCAGGGTAGGTCCGCCCGCGGAGAAGGCAAGAGGAGCGATCGGAGCGGCGGACGCCGGGAGCCCTACGAAGGAACGCCGTTGTCCGTTACCCTCCTCCCGGAGAGGAGGGGCGGAGATGGCCGATGGCGCGCGACATCCCTGGGCGGTCCTCCCCGCCGAGGAGCTCCTCGCCGTGCGCCTCTGCGACCTCGACCTCCACATCCGGGGGACCTGGCTCGAGTCCTGCATCGACCGCCTCCACGCCGACCTCGATCGACGGGGGCTGCGGATCCGTCCGACCTGCTGGCTGGCGGAGGAGTGGTTCTGCCCCCAGGGGATCTGCGGGATCGCGATCCCCTTCTACCTCGCCCATCCCCGCCTGATGCGCCTCGAGTACCGGCAGGCCCACGCGGTGGAGGGGGGCACCCGCCGGGAGTGCCTGCAGCTCCTGCGCCACGAGATGGGGCACGCGATCCAGGGCGCGCTCGGTCTTCACCGTCGCCGCCGCTGGTGGGAGCTGTTCGGACGCTCGAGCCGTCCCTATCCCGACCAGTACCGCCCCAGCCCCACGAGCCGTCGCTTCGTTCAGCATCTCGGCTACTGGTACGCCCAGAGCCATCCCCTCGAGGACTTCGCGGAGAGCTTCGCGGTCTGGCTCGATCCCCGCTCCGCGTGGCGCCGTCGCTACGAGGGGTGGCCCGCGCTCGAGAAGCTCGTCTACATCGACGAGGTGATGGCGGAGCTCGCCGGGAAGCGACCGGGGCGCCTCGAGCGCACGCGGATCGAGGAGATCCGGACGATCCGCAAGACGATCGGGGAGTACTACGAAGAGCGCTTCGATCGCTACGGGGACACCTTCCCCGCCCACTTCGATGATGGACTCCGCCGCGTCTTCCGGGCCGAGGGAGCGGGGGAGCCCGCCGCGATCTACCTCCGTCGGCACCGCCGGAGGCTCCGTCGCAGGGTCCTCTCCCTCTACCCCGACGATGCCTACGCGATCGATCTGGTGCTCCGGGAGCTCATCGGGCGCTCCCGCACCCTCGGGCTGGTGGCGCCCGAGGAGGAGAGCCTCTTCGAGGACTCCACCCTCCTCACCGCGGTGGCGACGACCCGTCGCCTCCACGACATTCGAGAGTGGTACAAGATGTGAGCAAGCCGCATGTCCTCATCATCTGCCAGACCGCCTCCGTGCCGCCGGAGAACGCCGTGGAGCTCGCGGCGGCGGAGCAGGGCGCCGGGCTCTGGCGCCCGGTGCACGATGTGCGCACCACGCTCCGGGCCCACGGGTACCGGGTGACCACCCTGGGCATCGATGACGAGCTCGCGCCGATCCGGCGCTCGATCCAGCTCGGGAAGCCGGACCTCGTCTTCAACCTCGTCGAGGCCTTCATGGGGGTGGGGGCCTACGACCAGCATGTGGCCAGCTACCTCGAGCTGCTGCGCATCCCCTACACCGGCTGCGGCCCCCGTGGTCTGACCCTCGCCCGGGACAAGGCGCTCTCGAAGAAGATCCTCGCCTACCATCGCATCCGCGTGCCGGCCTTCCAGACCTTCCCCATGGGGCGCCGGCTGAAGCGGCGCGCCTCTCTCGCCTTCCCGCTGATCGTCAAGTCCCTCAGCGAGGATGCCTCCTACGGGATCTCGAAGGCGTCCCTCGTGACGAACGACGAGAAGCTGCGGGAGCGGGTCGACTTCATCCACGAGACGATCGGGACCGACGCGATCGTGGAGCGCTTCATCGACGGACGGGAGCTCTACTCCTCCGTCCTCGGGAACCGACGGCGCACGGTGTTCCCGACCTGGGAGCTCACGATCACGGGGCGGAGCGAGGGGGAGCCGCTCATCGCCACGGAGAAGGCGAAGTTCGATGTGGGCTACCAGACCCGCAAGGGGGTCTTCCACCAGCCGGCGGAGGGCCTCCCCCCCGAGCTGGAGAAGCGGATCTCCCGCCTCGGCCGCCGGATCTGCCGGGTGCTCGACCTCGACGGCTACGCCCGGGTGGACTACCGGCTGGGGGAGGATGGCGAGCTCTACTTCATCGAGGCGAACCCGAACCCGGACATCACCTCCGACGCCGAGTTCGCCGCGAGCGCCGCGCTCGCGGGAGTCGACTACCCGCGGCTGCTCTCCCGGATCATCCGCCTCGGCCAGCAGCGAAGACCCGCCCACGAGCCTCTCGAGGGGAGCGACTAGCGCGGCTTCCCGTCGGCTCCCCTTGCTCCTGTCCGACGCAGCCCCGAGAATCCGGCCGGGCACCACGAAGGGCGTGGCTCCCCTTCGCGGACCGCCATTCCCTCCCGCCAGGATGTGCCGATGACCGACCCCTCGATCCCCGCCGAGTACTGCATCACGGCGGAGTGCCGGAGATCCCTGGCGGAGGAGATCGACCGTGCCAAGGGGAACGAGGTCTTCTTCTTCGGGAGCCTCGATGAGGAGGGACGCCTCATCACGGTGGAGGTGATCGCCCGTGGTCACTCCGGGGCGGTGCCGGTCTTCCTCGAGCGCGCCGGCGATCACCACGTCCTGATCCACAACCACCCGGGTGGGGACCTCACCCCCTCGCCCGCCGATCTGAACATCGCCGGGGAGGCGGGGGCCCGCCGCCTGGGGTTCTTCATCATCGACAACGCGGCGACCCGGATCTATCGGGTGGTGGAGCCCTTCCCGGAGGAGCGGACGAACCTCCTCGACCTCGAGGAGATCGAATCGATCTTCTCAGCGGGAGGTCTGCTCGAGACCGGGATCCCCGGGTTCGAGGATCGGGAGGGACAGCGGTCCCTCGCCATCGAGTGCGCCCGCTCCCTCAACGAGGGGAGCGTCGCCGCGTACGAGGCGGGGACCGGGGTCGGGAAGTCCTTCGCCTACCTGATCCCCTCGATCCTGTACGCGGTGCGCAACCGCGCGAAGGTGGTCATCTCGACGCGGACGATCCATCTGGGGGAGCAGCTCCTGACCCAGGACCTCCCGACCCTCGCCCGGGTGCTCCCCGAGGAGTTCCGCTACGCCCTGATCAAGGGGAGGGGGAACTACGCCTGCCGCCGGAAGACCGAGCTGGTGCGGAGGTCCCCGGAGCTCTTCACGGATGAGAGCGACGACGAGGAGGCGCCGACCGAGCGTTCGGGTTGGATCTCGGAGATCCTCGAGCGGCTCGCGGTCTCGAAGGAGGGATCCCGGTCCGACCTGCCCCACGAGCCCCCCGCGGATGTCTGGGCCGACTTCTCATCGAGCTCGGATCAGTCCCTCAAGGCGCGCTGCCCCCACTATCGGGAGTGCTTCTACTACTCCGCGCGCCGCCGCGCCGCCGGGGCGCACATCATCGTCGTGAACCACCATCTCTTCTTCGCCGACCTCGCGGTCCGGCGCGGCTCGGGGGACTTCGCGGGGGACCTCGTCATCCCCGGCTACTCCCGGGTCATCTTCGACGAGGCGCACAACCTCGAGGAGATCGCCGCCACCCACCTCGGACGCGAGGTCTCCCGTCGGGGGGTGGTCCAGTCTCTCGGTCGGCTCGTCGCTCCGGCGCGCCGGAAGGGGGGACGGGAGCGAGGCCGTCTCCCGTGGCTCGCCCGCGAGCTGCGGGACGCGCGGCGGGGGGAGAGCCTCGAGCATCTGGAGATGGAGCTCATGCCGCGGGTGCGAGAGGTGCGACGGAAGGCGGAGGAGGTCTTCTCCACTCTCGAGATGCGGATTCAGGAGACGCTCGAGCAGAGCCCGCCGCATGCGGGGGGGGAGGGGGGCGCGCAGGGGAGCGCCCTCGTCCGCCTCGGGGAGGGCCACTTCCCGTTCGATGTCGTGGATGGACCGCTCGTCAGCCTCCGCTCCGCCCTCGATCGGCTCCGCGGCACCATCCGGAAGGGCGCGCAGATCCTCGAGGACGAGCGCTTCACCCCTCCGGACCGGCACGAGGGCTGCCTCGCGGAGCTCCGCTCGGCGCTCCGCTCCGTGGAGGAGCCGATCGGCGCGATCGACTTCATCCTCTCCGCCGAGGGCTCGATCCTTCCCTGGTTCGAGCTCCGTCGAGGTCGGGGCGGGAACCTCAGCTTCCAGGCCGCCCCCCTCCATGTGGCGGAGATCCTCTCCCGTGATCTCTATCCCCCCCTCGAGTCGGTGATCCTGACCTCGGCGACGCTGACGGTGGGGGAGAAGTGGAGCTTCCTCTCCGACCGCCTCGGATGGGACCGGATCGAGGGGGACCGCTTCCGCTCCGAGGTCTTCCCCTCGCCGTTCGACTATCCGGAGCAGGTCCTCCTCGGCCTCATCGACGACCTCCCCGCCCCGGGCTCGAGCGCGTTCGAGCGCGCCTTCTCCGACATGCTCATCGAGGCGCTGACCGCGACCCGCGGGCGCGCCTTCGTCCTCTTCACGAGTCACGCCACGCTCCGATCGGTGTCGCGTCGGATCGAGCCGCGGCTCCGCGACCTCGGCTTCCCCCTCCTCGTGCAGGGGACGGCGCCGCGGAGCGAGCTCCTCAACCGGTTCCGCCGGGCGGGGAACGCGGTGCTCTTCGGGAACCAGTCCTTCTGGGAGGGCGTCGATGTCCCGGGGGCCGCGCTCTCCCTCGTGGTCGTCGCGCGGCTCCCCTTCAAGATGCCGAACCACCCCCTCGAGCTCGGGCGCTCCGAGGAGCTGGAGGGGCGCGGCAAGAGCGCCTTCGCCCATCTCGCCCTGCCGCAGGCGGTGCTCAGCCTGAAGCAGGGGTTCGGGCGGCTCATCCGGACCCGCGCGGATCGCGGCGCGGTGCTCATCGCCGATCAGAGGGTGGTGACGAAGGCCTACGGCAAGCGCTTCGTGCGCAGCCTCCCCGAGTGCCGCACCGTCTCCGGAGGCTGGCGCTCCGTCCGCGGCGAGCTGGAGGCGTTCTTCGAGGGTCCGGGGGCCGCCGACCGCCCTGCCCCGGCGGAGGGAGTGGAGACGCCTTGAGCACGGTCGGTCTCATTCTGGCGGCCGGAGACTCCTCCCGCATGGGGGAGGCGAAGGCGCTCCTCCCGTTCGACGGAGCGACCTTCCTCGGCCACGCGGCGGCGACGCTCCATGCGGGGGGGGCGCACGAGGTCGTGATTGTGGTGGGGGGGCGCCACCGCGCCGCCATCGAGGCGCACGCCGCGACCCTCCCCGGTCCCGTCGTCGTCGTGGTGAACGAGGACCCCGCGGAGGGGCCCATCTCCAGCGTGAGGGTCGGTCTCGCGGCCCGACCCGAGGCGGAGCTCTACCTCGTGCAGCCGGTGGATGTCCCGGGGGTGGAGCGCGGCGATGTGGCGGCGCTGCTGCGCGCGGCGGAGGAGCGCCCCGAGGTCGAGGCCGTCGTGCCGTCGGTGGCGATGCGGCGGGGGCACCCCCTCCTGCTCCGCGGAGGGACCGCCCGTCGACTCCTGTCGGTTGAGGGGCGGCGGCTGCGCTCCGTCCGGGAGCTGCTCGCCGACGACGCGGTGCGACTCCACCACGAGGTGTTGGGGAACCGTGCCCTGATTCGTGACATCGATACGCCGGAGGAGCTGGGCGCCCTGCGGCGCCCGGCGGCCGGGGGCGACCTACCGGGATAGACCCTTCAGGTAGTCGAGGTGCTCGATCCAGGTGTCGGGGTTGGTCCCCTCCGCCGCCGCGAGGTCGAAGTGCGTGCGCGCGATGTCCCCGAAGCCGCGGTAGCCGAAGAGCAGACCCAGCGGCACCAGATAGGCCGGGCTCCTCTCCCCGTGGCGATCCCGGACAAGATCGAAGACCGTCTGGTCATCGAACTTCCCGATGTCGAGGGGGAAGGTCGCGCCGTCGACCTGGATGAAGACATCGTCTCCCTCGATCCGATCGACCTGCCCTCGGTAGCGCTTGCCGCGGGTCGACTCGCCGACCGGCTTCAGCACGATCTCGGCTTCCTCTCCGCGCTCCTTGCGGGACTCGAGCTCGGCGAGGGCATCCTTGCAGAACTGATCGAGGAGGGAGAACGCCTCGATGTCCCGCTCGACCCGTCCTCGGACCTCGTCGGAGGTGACGCGGGCCTGGAACTCGACCGCGGTGCTGATGGCTTCCTTGAAGCCCCGCTCCAGGACGGCCGCGCGGTACTTCCCGAGCACGGCCGCGTACTCCTGCCGCTCTCCCCGCAGGGCGCGGTCCCGCTCGGTGCGGACATACTCCGCCTGCTCCTTGAGGACCTGCTCGCGCAGCTTCGTCGCCTTCTCGAGGGCCTTCTTGTCGCCGTAGACCTCGATCCGCTCGAGGGCGACGAGGGCGGCCGGATAGTCCTTCCGGTTGAGGCAGGCGTTCGCCTCCGCGAGGTCCGCCTCCTCCTTCGCGGCGATCTCCTCCTCCAGCTCGGAGAGGTACTCCTCGATCCTCGTGTTCATCTCCGCATCCTTGCGGGCGGCGCGCGGGCGACCGTCGAGAATCTCCACCGCGGCGGAGAGGCGACCCTCCGCAGCGGCATCCCGAGCGCGCTGGAGATACTCCATCGGCCCCTCGATCCGGGCGGCGCGGTTCTCGGCCGCGATCTGGTCGAGCATGTCCATCATCGGGATCGCCTGGGTGGTCACGCAGTGCGTGTAGAGCCAGTTCTCGAGGCAGCGCCGACGGAAGGCGACATCGGGGATCTCCGGTGCGCTGTCGAGGCTGCTCTTCGCGGCGGTCTCCAGCCCCTTGACGCGGTCCTCGTACTCCTGAATCCGCCGCTCGATCTTCAGTTCGATCACCCGGCGCTCCTCCTCGGTCTGCCCCTGCCGGCGGATGAGGTCGGTCTCCTCCGGGGATTGGACTCCGGTGAGCTGGCCGACGGTGACCAGCGCCGCGATCGCGATGCCGAGGCCGAGGCCGCTGTTGCTGACCACCTTGCTCTTGCGCTGAAAGGTCGGGCGCGCGGAGGGGGCGGCGGGGCGGGCCGCGGCGACGGACGCGGGGCGAGCCGCGGAGGGCCCGGAGCCGCGCCTGGCCGAGGATGCGGCCGGTCTCGCGTCGCCGCGGGAGCGGCCCTTGGGCCTTGCACCGCCGACCTTCGGCTTCGCGCCGCCGGAGGCTCGCGCGTCGGAGCGGCCGCCGGCGCCACGCCCCGCGCCGCGCCGGGGCGCGGTTCCCCGGGAGGAGGCCGGGGCGGCGGGGGTGCCGGTCGTCTTCTCGGCGGCCTCGAGAGCGAGGATGACCTCATCCGCGCTGCCGTAGCGACTCTCCGGGTCCTTCTCCAGCAGCTTCATCACGATCCGCTCGAGGGGAGCGGGTGCTTCGGAGAGCTCGCCGATCGGGACCGCCTCCTGGTGGACATGCTTGGTGAAGATCTCCTTCACCGACTGTCCGGTGAAGACCGGCTTCCCCGCGAGGCAGTGGTAGAGGAGCGCGCCGAAGGAGTAGAGGTCGCTGCGGGCATCGAGGCTCTCCCCCCGCGCCGCTTCGGGCGACAGGTAGAAGGGGGTGCCCTGCTTCTTGTGCTCCGCGGCGAGGAGTTCGGCGTCGTCGACGGGAATGGCGAGACCGAGGTCCGCGATGCGCGCCCGACCCTCCTTCCCGATGAGGACATTGTCCGGCTTGAGGTCGCGGTGGATCAGCCCGCTGCCGTGGGCGTGGGCGAGGCCCGCCGCGATCTGCTGACCGATGGCGACCGTCTCCGCCGGGGAGAGCTGCTTCTCGCGGGTGAGCTTCGTCCGGAGGGTCTCCCCATCCACGAACTCCATCGCGAAGAAGTAGCGCCCATCCACCTCTCCGGCATCGATGGCATGGACGATGTTCGGGTGGTTCAGCTTCGCGACCGCCTTCGCCTCGCGGAGGAAGTCGGCGACGAAGTGCTCCTTCGCCGTGTGGTTCGGATGAAGGAGCTTCACCGCGACCGTCTTGTCGAGGGAGAGCTGGTTCGCGCGGTAGACGGTCCCGACCGCCCCCCGACCGATCAGCTTCTCGAGCCGAAAGCCGCCGATCTGCTCCGGCGTGGCGTTCCCCCGGATGGCCTCACGGACCTTCTCCGCCGCGGCGTGAGTCATCAGCTCGAGCTCGACCGCGACCTCCCAGGCGTGCTTCTCGACCCCGATCTCCCGTCGCTCGGCGATGCTGCCGAGGATGCGATCGCCGGCCGCGCTGTCGAGGAGACCGCTCTGGATCGCGACCTTGAGGAAGAGCGTGTTCGGATTGCGGGAGCCGGAGTTCGGCTTGGCGGGGCGGTCGGAAGGGGACACGGGGGCACCTCCGGGAGGCTGGGACTCGGGTGTCGGGCGCTGCGGAATCGTCGCTGATCGGACCGACCCCGCGGGGGGGCTCGAGGCGGCGACAGGGGAGCGGCCGCGCGGGCGCGTCGCGGGGCGTGGGGACCCGGATGGGGAGCCGACGCCGTCCCGGATGAGAAGGGAACACCCCCTCGGAGTCAATCTCGGGGAGGGAAGGGCATCCTCGCGGGGAAGGGGTGGAATCCCCCCGGCCGGTGCGGTCGAATCCCTCCCCGTCCCGTTTCGAGCCCCCGTCCTCCCGAAAGGGCCCTCATGATCGCCTCGACCGCCCCGCGGCCGCGTCTCCGCCCCGTCCTGCTCTCCGTGCTCTTCGCGCTCCTCGCCGCGCTCCTGCCCTCACTCGCGTCGGGCGCCGAGGGGCGATCGGTCCATCACGACCTCGTCGCGACGGTGGATCCCGAGGGGGGGGCCCTGATGGTGGTGGACACTCTGCAGGGGCTGGAGGGGCTCGAGGCGGTCTCGCTCACCCTGCACCGGGAGCTCGAGGTCGCGGTTCAGGGCGACGCCTGGCGCATCGAGACCGGGGCCGAGGGAGGGAGCGAGGGGCGGATCGGGATCAACGAGCCGGGCGTCGGGGACGGCGTTCCTCTGGCCACGCACCGCCTCGTCCGTCAGGGCGACGGTCCCCTCGTCCTCGCCTACTCCGGGGTCATTACCCACGCCGTGGAGCGGGAGGGGGAGGAGTACGCCCGCAGCTTCTCCTCCACCCCCGGGATCGTCTCTCCCGCCGGGGTCTACCTCGGCGGTGCTGCGGCGTGGATCCCCACCGTGGTCGGCGCCGCGCCGCTCTTCACCTACGACCTCACCGTCCATCTTCCGCCGGAGTGGGAGGCGGTGAGCCAGGGAAGCCGGACCGCCCACCGCCGGGGAGCGGACGGGACCCAGGTCCGCTGGGAGGTGCCGACCCCCACCGAGGAGGCCCATCTCATCGCGGGACGGTTTCATGAGTACTCCCGCTCGACCGGGACCGTCGAGGCGCAGGTGTTCCTCCGCTCGGAGGATCCGAACCTCGCGGCGAAGTACCTCGAGGTCACCGCGCAGTACGTGCAGATGTTCTCTCAGCTCCTCGGGCCCTATCCCTATGGGAAGTTCGCCCTGATCGAGAACTTCTGGGAGACCGGCTATGGCATGCCGAGCTTTACGCTGCTCGGTCCGCAGGTGATCCGCTTCCCGTTCATCCTTCACAGCTCCTACCCGCATGAGATCCTCCACAATTGGTGGGGGAACTCGGTCTACGTCGACTGGCAGACGGGGAACTGGTGCGAGGGGCTCACCGCCTACCTCGCGGACCACCTCGTGAAGGAGGGACAGGGGCAGGGAGAGCTCTACCGCCGCGACACGCTGAAGAAGTACCGCAGCTACGTCTCCGAGGGGGCCGAGATCTCGCTCGCGGAGTTCCGCTCGCGTCACTCGGGCGCGACGGAGGCGGTCGGCTACGGGAAGTCGCTCATGCTCTGGCACATGCTCCGGCGTGATCTCGGCGATGATGACTTCGTCCGAGCGCTCTCCCGCCTCTACCGCCGCCACCGCTACGAGGTGGTCGGGTTCGGCGACATCGAGAGGATCTTTTCGGAGACCGCCGGGCGGGACCTCTCCGGGGTCTTCGCTCAGTGGGTCGACCGCAAGGGAGCCCCTACCCTCGCCCTCACGGTGCTTCCCCCCGACGACCGGCACTCGGACCACTCCGTCGTCATCCGCCAGGAGCAGGCGGAGGAGCCGTACGACCTCCGCGTCCCGGTCCGCGTCCTCTACGAGGGCAGCGACGCGGTCCAGTCCTTCACCGTGCCCATGACGGGGAGCGGGGGAGAGGCGCCTCCGCGCAGCCTCTCCGTGGCGCTCACCGGCGGGAAGCGACCGCTGTGGGTCTCGGTCGATCCTCACTTCGATCTCTTCCGGCGCCTCGATCGGGAGGAGATCCCTCCTTCCATCGGCGAGGTCTTCGGAGCCGAGCGGGGGCTCATCGTCGTCCCCGCGGATGGCTCGATCGATGCCGGAGTGCTGACCGATGCCTGGGATCCCGGCGGACGCCAGTTCACCGTCGTCACCGACGACGCCATCGCCGCGCTGCCGACCGATCGCCCGACGTGGGTGGTGGGGGCGGAGAACCGGTTCGCGGAGGAGGCCCGCGCCCGGGCCGCCGCGCGGGGGATCGAGGTCGGTGCGCGACTCCGCTTCGGCGCGGAGTCGGTCGCGCGCGCGGAGCACTGCGCAGTCGTCGTCGATCGTCATCCCGAGCAGCCGGATGTGACCGTCGGCTGGATCCTCCTCGATCGGAGCGATGCCCTCCCCGGGCTCGCGCGGAAGCTGCCCCACTACGGGAAGTACTCCTACCTCGCCTTCGAGGGGGCCGAGCCGACGAATGTCGTGAAGGGTCAGTTCGGGACGGAGCGCTCCCCCCTCGTCTGGAGGGCGGACGACTTCACCGGCCCCGCGCCGACCCTGCCCGCGCGGGCTCCCCTCGCGCGGCTCGCCCCGGTGTTCGACCCCGCGCGACTTCGCGCCACGGTCGAGACCCTCGTCGCCCCCGCGATGGGGGGGCGCGCCTCCGGCACCGAGGGAGCGCGCCTCGCGGCGGAGTGGATCGCCGATGCCTTCGCGGAGGCGGGGCTCACCCCCGCGGGGGGTGACGACGGCTGGTTCGATGTCTGGGAGGAGGAGGGGCCCGATGGGCCGCTGACCCTTCGGAATGTGCTCGGGGTCCTCCCCGGGACCGACCCGTCCCTCGCCGCGCGGCCCGTGGTCGTCGGTGCGCACTACGACCACCTCGGCACCGGCTGGCCCGATGTGCGGCAGGGGAACGAGGGTCGGATCCACCCGGGAGCGGATGACAACGCCTCGGGGGTGGCCGTGCTCGTGGAGGTCGCCCGGCTCCTCGCAGAGACCCACCGCCCCTCCCGGACCATCGTCTTCGTCGCCTTCGACGGAGAGGAGTGGGGGAGAAAGGGGTCGATCCGCCTCGCGTCGCGTGATGCGGCCGGCGAGCTCCTCCCGCCGATGGCGGACGCCCTCGGGATGCTGAGCCTCGATGCGGTCGGACGCCTCGAGGGGAAGAAGCTGCTCGTCCTCGGCACGGGGACCGCATCGGAGTGGATCCACATCGCCCGCGGGATCGGGTTCACCACCGGGGTCGAGTCGACCGCGGTCGCGGATGATCCCGGCGGCTCCGATCAGGTCAGCTTTCATGAGATCGGAGTGTCCGGGGTCCAGCTCACGAGCGGGCCCCATCCGGACTTCCACCGCCCCAGCGACACCGCCGATCGGCTCGACTACCCCGGGATGGTGAAGGTGGCGGCGTGGCTCCGGGAGGCGCTCGTGTATCTGAGCGAGCGCGCGGATCCGATGACGACGAGCCTCGCCGGGGCGCGAGCCGAAGCCCCGCCTCGAGGGAGCGGGCGTCGAGTCTCCCTGGGAACCGTGCCCGACTTCGCGGACCCGGGACCGGGCGTCCGGGTGGACTCGGTCCTCGATGGCTCTCCGGCCGCGGCGGCCGGGCTCCGAGGGGGGGATCGGCTCATCTCCATCGATGGAGCGACGATCGCCGATCTGCGCGCCTACTCCGAGGTCCTGCGCGCGCGCGCGCCCGGCGACACCATCACCATCGTTGTCGAGCGGGACGGAGCGCGCGTCACGGTGGAGGCGACCCTCGTCGCCCGCTGAGTCACCCTGCCACCGCGTTTCGGGTACGCTGCCGCCCATGAAGGCAACGACGACCGACCCCCCGCGGTGGCTCCTCCCGGCGCTCCTCCCCGCCCTGCTCCTCGGGCTGCTGGCGCTCTCCCCCCGCACTCAGCCCGGAGGCGGCGGGATCTCCCGTCTCCCCGATCGCCCGAACATCCTCTTCCTCCTCGCCGACGATCAGCGACCCGACACCATCGGCGCGTGGGGAAACCCCCATGTCCGCACTCCGCATCTCGACCGCCTCGCGGCGGAGGGGTTCTCCCTCACCGGCGTCCACTGCCACGGCTCGATCCACGGGGCGGTCTGCATCCCGAGTCGCGCGATGCTGATGTCGGGGCGGAGCCTCTACCGGGTCCCGATGAACCTCGAGGGGGTGGACACCGTGCCGGAGCTCCTCGCGCGAGGGGGATACCGGACCTTCATCACCGGGAAGTGGCACAACGGCGGAGAGTCGGTCGCCCGCATCTTCCAGGAGGGGAGCTCGGTCTTCCTCGGCGGAATGTGCGACCACACCCGCGTGCCCCGCCGGGAACTGAAGGACGGGGTCCTCGGGGAGCCCGTCACGACGGAGGGGTTCTCGAGCGAGCTGTTCGCGGATGCCGTGATCGACTTCATCGGGAGCGCGAAGGGGGAGACCCCCTTCTTTGCCTATGTCGCCTTCACCGCGCCTCACGATCCGCGTCAGCCCCCCGAGCCCTGGCGGAGCCGGGCCCTCGCCGCGCCGCCCCCGCTCCCGCCGAACTTCCTCCCCCAGCATCCCTTCGACAACGGCTGGCTCACGGGCCGCGACGAGAAGCTCGCCCCCTGGCCCCGTCCTCCCAGGATGATCCGCGACCAGCTCGCCGAGTACTACGGGCTCATCGAGCACCTCGACGCCCAGGTCGGCCGGATCCTCGCGGCGCTGGAGTCCTCCGGTCGGGCCGAGGACACGATCGTCATCTACGCCGCGGACCACGGCCTCTCGATGGGGAGCCACGGGCTCCTCGGGAAGCAGAGCCTCCACGATCACTCGATGCGCTCCCCGGTGATCGTCCGGGGCCCCGGTCTCCGGCCGGGGCGGGCGGCCGCCCTCGCCTACCTCTTCGATCTCTCCGCCACCTTCCTCGATGTCGCGGGGGTCGAGCCGCCCCCGGCTCTGGAGGGGCGCAGCCTGCGTCCTCTCCTCGAGGGGCGGGCGGCGGGCCATCGCGGGCGGCTCGCCACCTTCTATGAGGACATTCAGCGGGCGGTGCGGGATGACCGCTGGAAGCTGATCCGCTATCCAAAGGTGGATCACGAGCAGCTCTTCGATCTCCGGGAGGATCCCCATGAGATGGTGAACCTCGCGGGAAGTCCGGAGCACGCCGGGCGGCAGGCGCGGATGCGGGAGTGGCTTGAGGAGGCCCAGGCGGAGTTCGACGATCCTCACCCCCTCGTCGTCGCCGAGCCGGGACCGCTGGAGATCGATCTCTCCGGGCGGGAGCGAACGCCGGATCGGTGGCAGCCGGAGTGGATCGTGGAGAAGTACTTCGGGGGCGGCTGAGGGGACTCTGGGGTCCTTCTCAAGCGGGTGCCTTCTCGCTACGCTGGTTTCGCAACTCTCCCGCCTCGATCCGCGCGTGACGAGTCCGGTGGCGCCGCTCCCCCGAAGGGAGGCCTCCCATCGACCTGATCCTGCTCCTTCTCCCTCTTCTGGGGCTGCTGATCCTCGTGGTCTCGCGCCTCTCTGCGCTCGCGCGAGTGAGCGAGCAGCGCCATGACGCCCTCGTCCGGGGTCTCCGTCAGCTTCGAGCGGAGATGCAGGAGCAGCGCGGCGCCGACGCAGCGGACCTCTCCGCTCGCGCTCCGCTTCTGGAGACGCTGCGCTCGGCTCCCCCGCTCTCGAGCACCCCCGCACAGGAGACCGAGGAGCGATCGATCGATGCATCCCCGCCTGCAGGGGATGCGGCCACGCCGATCCCCTCGGCGTCGGAGGCCGAGGAGCAAGGGGAGCCCCAGGCCGCCTTCGTGCGCTTCGACGAGTCTTCGGACGCGCCGACCGAGCCGGCCCCGAGCCCATCGGGGGTGCCGTCGTCGGTCGATCCCCGCGAGCCCTCCCGGTTCGAGACCGCCGCCCGGGATGTGCTCCGGCGAATCTGGAACTGGATCATCGTGGGGGAGGAGGATGTCCCCAAGGGCGTCTCCATGGAGTTCGCCATCGCCAGCCAGTGGCTGCTGCGGGTCGGGGTCCTGCTCCTCGTCTTCGGAGTGGGCTACTTCCTGAAGTACTCCATCGAGAAGGAGCTGATCTCGCCGGTCGGGCGCGTCGGCCTCGCGAGCGTCGTCGGCCTCGCCCTCCTCATCGGAGGAGCGCGCCTTCTCGGCGGGCGGTACGCCCTCCTCGGGCAAGGGCTGATGGGAGCGGGGGTGGCGAGCCTCTACTTCGCCTCCTACGCCGCGGCCAACCTCTACGAGCTGGTCCCCCGGAACACCGCGTTCGTCGCGTTCGCCGCCATCACCACCCTGGCGGGCGGGATGGCCCTCCGCTTCCGCGCCAAGCTCGTGGCGGTCCTCGGGGTGCTCGGCGGCTACGGGACGCCGCTGATGCTCGCGGGGGGGCCGGTCGAGCTCCTCTCGCTCTTCGGCTACCTGCTCCTGCTCGGGATCGGCGTTCTCTGGGTCTGCTCCCGACGGGGCTGGCCGCTGCTCAACTACCTGAGCCTGATCTGCCATTGGGGCCTGACCGCCGCGGTGCTCCAGGCGGCCCCCGCGAACTTCCCGGTGGTGATGCCCTTCCTCGTCGCGTTCTTCGTGCTCTTCTCGACGATGGCCTTCATCTTCAACCTGAGGACGGGGGTTCGCTCGAACCTCCTCGATGTCCTCGTTCTCTTCTTGAACGCGGGGATCTTCTTCACGCTGGCGTTCGATGCCATCGAGTCCGCGCACTCGCGGGAGTGGGTCGCGGCCGCGACGCTGGGGCTCACCGCGTTCTACACGCAGCATGTCCGGTACTGCCTGACGCGGAAGGTGCTCGACCGGGAGCTGATGCTGAGCTTCATCGCCCTCGCCTCCTTCTTCCTCGCCATCTCGGTGCCGCTCCTCCTCGCCGCGCAGTGGATCACCGTGAGCTGGGCGCTGCAGGCCCTCGTCACCCTGTGGATCGCGGGTCGGCTGGAGAGCCGGTTTCTCCGGCTGGTCGCCTACATGCTCTACCTGATCGTCCTCGGGCGACTTGCCATGATCGATCTGCCGGGACAGTACGGCGCGGCCCCCGCGGCGGAGCTCCCGCTCCGCGAGTACCTCGCCGGCCTCCTCCAGCGGGTCGTCCTCTTCGGAGTCCCGATCGCGTCCTTCGCCGGAGCGGTCCGCCTCCTCCGCAGGTCCGATGGTGTGGAGTCGCGGATGCCCCCGGGCACCGACATCGGCGAGCTGGTCGAGCGGAGCCTCGCGCTGAAGACCATCGTCGTGGCGTCGCTGGCGCTGCTGTTCCTCTCCCTCCATCTGGAGCTGGACCGGACACTGGGGGATCTGTTCCCGGAGCTTCGCCTCCCGGTGCTGACCCTCCTCTGGGTCGCCATGTGCGCCTTCCTCTTCCTGGAGCGCGACCGGAGTGAGTCGAGGGCGGTCTCCATTCTGCTGCGGCTCTTCGTCGGCGGACTGCTCGTGAAGCTCCTCTTCGTGGACCTGCCGTCCTGGAGCCTCCTCGACGCGGGGAGGTACGGCGGAGTCTGGGACCTGCGGGCGGCGGGGTTCCGGTTCCTCGACTTCGGAGTGGTGCTCGCGTTCTTCTGGTTCGCCCTGCGTAGCCTCGGCGGAGGCGAGCGGGACCGGGGGCTGCGCCTCGAGATGGGGCTGCTGGGCTTCGGGTTCCTGTTCCTCACCAGCACCCTCGAGCTGAAGACCGTCCTGCACTCCTTCGTCCCGGGACTCGAGGCGGGGGGGGTCTCCATCCTCTGGACCGTCTTCGCGCTCCGCCTCCTCCTCAGCGGCATCCGCCGGGACGCCCGTGCGCTGCGACTCTGCGGTCTGCTCCTCTTCGCGATCGTCGCGGTGAAGGTCTTCCTGTTCGACCTCGACGCGCTGGATCCGGTCTACAAGGTCGTCGCGACGATCCTGCTCGGCGTCCTGATCCTCTGCGGCTCCTTCCTCTATCTCCGCTTCCGTCAGACCTTCGTCACCGACCCAGCCTCCTCGACCGAGGAGGCGGGCGCACCCCCGGGAGAGGACTCCAACGAATGACCCTCCGGAAGACCCTGCTCCCCGCCCTCTTCCTCACGCTCCTGCTCGGCAGCCTCCCCGGCGCATCGAGCGCGTGGGCGGATGGCCCCCCGGCGACGGCGATGCCGCAGGAGCTGAGGAAGGAGATCGAGATCGCTCCCGCGTCCGAGGGGGAGCCGAGCGGCCCGCGACTCGTCGCGGTCGATCTCGACGGTGAGGTCTACCGCCGCGCGGCGGGAGACCTCTCCGACCTGCGGGTCCTCACGGAGGACGGGACGCCCGCGCCCTTCCTCGTCCGGCCTCGACGGACCCTCGAGGAGAGGCGGGTTCGTCGCGCCTGGTCCGCGGCGACGCTCTCCGGTGGACCGGCGGGGGAGGATCGCTTCGAGCTCCGGGTCTCTCTCGCGGAGGATGCCCCCCCGCCGACCCACCTGCGGGTGGTGAACGAGCTCGTCGACTTCGAGCAGCAGGTCGACCTCCTCGCCGTGGGGGAGCCCGGGAGCGAGCCGAAGCCGCTGCTGACTGGCGTGGTCGTCTTCGACTACTCCGCCGTCGTCGATGTGCGGCGGGACACGATCGAGCTGCCGGAGACCGAGGCGCGCGAGTTCATCCTCGCCTTCCGACCGACCACGGATGAGGTCGAGTCCCCCTGGGTGAGCCTGACCCGCAACGCTCTCGGGAGCGTGGAGGTGAGCCGCTCGGAGCAGACCCGCATCCGGCGGCGACCGTTCCGGATCGACCGGATCGAGTGGATCCGGGAGGAGCTCGTCCGGGAGCGACGCGAGCCGGCCGAGGTGGAGTGGCCGGTCGAGCGGGTCGGCGAGGTGATGGAGGAGTCGGAGCCCGCAGTGACGCGGATCGAGGTCGGCACCGGACGCCGGCCGATCGCCGCGCTCGTGATCGAGACCGCCTCGACCAACTTCAGCCGTCGGGTCGTGGTGGAGTTGCCGGATGACCGAGCCGGGCGCCCCGACTGGCAGCGAGTGGGGGAGGACCTCCTCCATCGCTTCAGCTTCCAGGGGATCGAGGAGGAGGACCTGGAGGCCCGCTTCCCGACCACCCGGGTGGAGTCGCTGCGCCTCGGGATCGAGAACCGGGACAGCCCGCCTCTCGAGATCGACGCGATCACCGCCCGCGGTCCCATCGACGAGCTGGTGTTCCTCGCCGAGGCCGGGCGCGCCTACTCCCTGATCTACGGCGCCGAGGTCGACCCTCCCCGCCACGACCTCGCCGCGATCGAGCGGGCGATCGGCACCGGCGCCGACCCGGTCCCGGCCACCCTTCGGTTCGAGGTGCGCAGGCCGGACGCGGGTCCGAGCCCTGCCGCGCTCTCCCGCCGGATCTCGAACTTCCTGAACAACGCCCTCGCCATGGGTGGGGTGGTCCTCGTGCTCGTCTTCGTGCTCGGAAGATCGCTCTACTCGGCGGGCCGCCGGGTGGGGGGCGAGGAGAACTGAACGGGGAGGTCTGAATGGGGAGGTCCGGTGATGATCCTGCCCTGACCCGGGCCTACTCCTCCTTCCCGACCCCGAAGTACTCGGCGGCCGGGTGGTGGAAGACGAGGGCGGAGACGCTCGCCTCGGGGTCCATCATGTCCCCCTCGGTGAGCTCGACCCCGATATGGTCGTGGGGTCGCATCAGCCGCCAGAGCTTCCGCTGGAGGGACAGGTCCGGGCAGGCGGGGTAGCCGAAGGAGTAGCGCTTCCCCCGGTAGCGGGCCCGGAACATGTCCATCCGGGTGAAGCCCTCCGGGTCGGGGAAGCCCCAGGCTGCGCGGATCTGCTCGTGGACCTTCTCCGCGAACCCCTCGGCGAGCTCCAGAGCGAGGACCTGCAGGGTGTGGGCCCGGAGGTACTCCCCATCCTCCATCCACTGCCGGGCGCGCTCCCGCACGCCGGAGCCGCAGGTCGTGACGAGGATCGCGGCGTGGTCGATCGGCGCCCCCTCCCGGACCCGCGCGACATAGTCGCAGATGGAGTGGTGCGGGGAGCGTCGCTGCCGCGGGAAGCGGAAGACCTCCGGGTCGATCTCCGCGCGCGGCGAGTGGAAGGTGACCTCCTCGGAAGTCGAGGAGACCGGGAAGAACCGCCACATCGCGCGGGGAGTCAGCATCCTCTCGCGGGTGCACTCCGCGAGCAGCTCTTCCACGAGGGCGCGCAGCTCCAGCGCCTTGGGGTCCTTCGCCTCGATCTTCTTGAGGAAGTTCCCCTTCAGGCCGAGGTGCCGCGTGTAGAGCATCTGCGGATTGATGTAGGTGGCGATCTCCTCGATCGGGATGCCGATCTCGAGGTGAAGGTCGAGGTCGGGGGGCGCGGGGAGCTCGTCCAGGACCGGCACGGTCGGGGACCTCTCCGGGAGGACGAGGGTCGAGACCGCCGCCTTCGACTGCGCGCTGCCGCCGCGGACGATCTGGGCCTGCGACTCGCGGACGCCGGCCATGAAGCGCGCGGAGTCCTCCGCCTCCCCGAGGAGGCGGTTCGCGATGGCGAGGCCGTCCATGGCGTCCTTGGCGTAGATGACGGTCGATTCGGTCGCGCCGGCGATCTTCGTGGCGGTGAAGCGCTCCGAGAGCGCCGCGCCCCCGACGAGGATCGGCGTGTCGATCCCGGCCTTGTGGAGGTCCTCGGCGGTGACGACCATCTGCTGCGCCGACTTCACGAGGAGACCGGAGAGCCCGATCGCGTCGGGGGAGTGCTCGAGGGCCGCCTCGATGAGGGCGGCGGGGGGGACCTTGATCCCCAGGTCGATCACCTCGTAGCCGTTGTTCGAGAGGATGATCTGGACGAGGTTCTTCCCGATGTCGTGGACATCCCCCTTCACCGTGGCGAGGAGGATCCGACCGCGGGAGGAGGTCTCGTCCCGCTCCATGTGGGGCTCGAGGAAGGCGACCGCCGCCTTCATCGCCTCCGCGCTCTGCAGCACCTCCGCCACGATCAGCTCGTTGTCGTTGAAGAGCCGCCCGACCTCCGCCATCCCCGTCATGAGGGGACCGTTGATCACATCGAGGGGGCGGTCCCCGCGGTCGAGGCAGATCTGCAGCGCCTCCGCGAGGCCCTCCTTCGTCCCCTCGATGATGTTGCGGGCCAGGCGCTCGTCCACCGGCAGGTCGAGGAGGGGTGAGCGGTCGCTCGCCTCCACCTTCCGTCCCCGGAAGAACTCCGTGAAGGCGCCGATCGGATCCTCCACTCGCTGGAAGATGAGGTCCTCGCAGACCTTCCGCTCCTCCTCGGGGATCGAGGCGTAGCGCTCCAGCTTCTCGGAGTTGACGATCGCCATCGCGAGGCCGGCCTGGACGCAGTGGTAGAGGAAGACGCTGTTCAGGACCTCACGCCCGGCGGGGGGGAGCCCGAACGAGACGTTCGAGATCCCGAGGACGGTGTGACACTGGGGGAAGCGCTCGCAGATCGCGCGCGTGCCCTCGATCGTGGCCGCCGCGCTCGAGGTGTACTTCTCATCTCCCGTGCCCACCGGGAACACCAGGGGGTCGAAGATGATGTCTCCCGGCGCGATCCCGTACTTCTCCGTGAGCAGCTCGTAGCTGCGGGCGGCGATCTCGAGCTTCCGCTCGACCGTGGTCGCCATGCCGTCCTCGGGGTCCTCGTCGATGCAGCCGACCACGAGCGCGGCCCCGAAGCGGCGGGCGAGGGGGACGACCTGCTCGAAGCGCTCCTCGCCGTCCTCAAGGTTGATCGAGTTGATGATCGACTTCCCCTGGCAGAGCTCGAGGGCGCGCTCGATCACCGCGGCGTCGGTCGAGTCGATCATCAGGGGGAGCTTGACCATCCGCGTCACCAGCTGGAGGAACTGCAGCATGTCCTCGAGCTCATCGCGGTCGGGGTCCGCCATGCAGACATCGAGGATGTGGGCCCCGCCGCGGGCCTGCGCTCGGCCGATCTCCGCGCCGCGCTCGAACTTCCCCTTCGCGATCAGCTTCTTGAAGCGGCGGCTTCCGATGACGTTCGTGCGCTCGCCGACGATGAGGGGGTAGCTCCCCTCCTCGATCAGGAGGGACTCGATCCCGCTGACCACGCTGCGCTCGCTGGGGGCGATCTCCCGGGGGGGGCAGGTCGCGACCGTCTCGGCGATCGTCCGGATGTGCGCGGGCGTGGTTCCGCAGCACCCTCCGACCAGGTTGATCCAGCCGCGCGCGGCGAAGCTCCGGAGCGTCTCGGCGAGGAGCTCCGGTGTCTCCTCGTAGAGCCCGTCCTCGTTCGGCAGTCCGGCGTTCGGGTAGATGGAGACGGGGAAGGGGCTGATCTCGGAGAGAGTCCGGAGGTGGTCGGTCATGAAGCGGGGCCCCGTGGCGCAGTTCATGCCCACGAAGAGCGGCTCCATGTGCTCGATCGAGGCGTGGAACGCTTCGATCGCCTGGCCGGCGAGCATCGTCCCCATCGGCTCGATCGTGGCGGAGAGCGCCAGGGGGCGCTCGATCCCCGTGTCGTCGAACGCGTCGAGGATCCCCAGGTAGCCGGCCTTCACGTTCGAGGTGTCCTGGATCGTCTCGAGGAGGAGGATGTCCGCGCCGCCGCGCAGGAGACCTCGCGCCTGCACGCGGTAGTGCTCGCGCAGCTCGGCGAAGGTGACGCCGCCGGTCACGGTGAGGGTCCGGGTGGTGGGGCCCATGGAGCCGAGGACGAAGCGGGGGCGCTCAGGCGTCGCGTGTCCGTCCGCCGCCTCGCGGGCGAGGTGGGCGGCGATGCGGTTCAGCTCCTCCGCTTCCTCGGCGATGTCGTACTCGGCGAGGACGAGGGGGGTCGCACCGAAGGTGTTCGTCTCGATGCAGTCGGCGCCGGCGGCGAGGTACTCCTCATGGATCTCCCGGATCACATCCGGGCGGGTGCGGACGAGGACCTCGTTGCAGCCGAGGAGCTCCTCGCCACCGAAGTCCGCGGCGCTCAGGTCCCTCTCCTGGAGTGCGGTGCCCATGGCCCCGTCGATGACGAGGATCCGTCGGGCGAGGAGCCTCTCGAAGCTCCTCCGGATCGAAGCGGCGTCGGTCGGTCGCGAGCTCAAGCTGCTCTCCCCTGGTCAAGGTGTTGTGCATCGCAGGAATGGGGACGGGTGGACGGAGCGTCCGGGAGGTGGCCCGGCCGCCCGGTACCCCCTCGAGTGCGGTGTCGAACGGGCCCCGATCGCCTCGACGAGGCCGGGCGTGGAGGACGGGCGGGCAGGAGAGGCGCCGAGGTCGGACGCCGAGGTCAGGCGCCCTGCTTGCGCCGCTTCTTCACCTCGTGGAGGACATCCTTGAGGAGGGCGAAGCGAGCGCTCTCCTTCGGGTCTCCGAAGGCGACGGCGTTCCGCGAGCTCGACTGGATCTCCTCGATCTCGGCGCGACTCCACTTCTCGGAGAGGGCCTCGATCTGGGTGAGCAGCTTCCCGGTGCGGTCGAGCCACTTCGAGAAGTTGGGGGCCTCGGAGGCGCCTCCGTGGTCTCCGTCGTCCTTCTCGTACTCGGGGGTCGCCGTCTCGATCAGAGCCTTCGCCTGCTCGGCGACCTGCTTCTTGTAGCCGGACTTCTCTGCCATCGGACCTCCCTTTCCTCGGGATGGTCATGAGGATAGGGCCGGGATCGCGGGAGTGCCACCGATCCTCCGGCGCCCCCCCAACCCTTCGGCGGGGGACCGGAGGGCGGGAGCTCAGGGCCCGGGATCGATGCCGAGGGCCTCCTCGATGCGGCGCAGGCGCGCCGCGTCGGAGGTCCGCTCCTCCTCGATGGCGCGCAGCCGTCCGCGCAGCTCGTCGAGGTCACGAGCATCCCCGACGCGCAGCAGCTCCAGCTGTCGCAGCTGATCGCGAAGCTCGGCCAGCTCCCGCCCCTGCGCCTCTCGCGCGGCAGAGTCCTCCCGGGAGCGCGCCTCCCCGTCGGTGAGGCGGGTCTCCAGACCCTCCGCTCGCCGACGGAGGTCCTCGATCGCCTCCTCCCGTCGGCTCGCCTCGCGGAGGAGGCGCTCGAGGCGCTCCCCCTGGATCTCCAGCTCCCCGGAGTTCCGCTCGATCGACGCCCGGTTGCTCTCGATGCTGACGGTGTGCTCAACGATCGCGCGCTCGTGGAGGTCGACCTGCTCGGTCGTGCGATCGATCCGCTCCTCCTGCTGTCGCACGGCGCGATCGAGCCGGGACTCCGAGGAGCCGATCCACACCCCCAGAGCGATGAGGAGGAGAACGACGATGACGAGACTGCTGCGCTCGAGAGTGCGGAGCATCGATCCTCCCCGTCGACGGTCGCGGATCCCGGGGCACCGGCGGGTGAGCCCCGCGAGGAGCATCCGGAGCATCCTCGGCGCCGCGAACACCGACACTCTAACGACAACCTCGCCGCCTGAACACGCCGCCTGAACACGCCAGCCGAACACGCCAGCCGAACACGCCGCGGCGCGGACTCAGTCCTCCCCCGAGCGGCGGGCGCGGGCCCAGCCTTTCCAGCAGCCGAGGGCGGCGCCCGCCGCGGGCCCGAGGGTGAGCCCGTGGAGGAAGCCCTCGAACCCATGCTCCGGCGAGCCCCCCCAAGCCTCGGTCAGGGCCGTTCCGAGGATGGGGCCGAGCACGAGTCCGATCACGGCCCCCAGCATCGCGTCTCGCAGGATCGACATCTCGCCCCTCCTCCCGGACAGGTCGGCGGTTCCCTCGCGGGCCCTTCCGATCCTCTCCGATCTCCCCAAATCGGACCATACCCGACCGTGCTCCCGCCCCGGTCTCCGGGGAGAGGGGCGGGACCGGAGGTGGCTCGGGCCTCAGTCCGGTGTCACGACCTTCCTTGACGGGTCGGATCCTCCGGTAAGGATGCGCGGGCAGGATTTGTGAGCGGTGCTGCCGGTCAGGGGGGGAGTCGCGTGCGGATTCGGGTCGTCGAGGCAGGACTGGAGCTCGCGGACTGCCGCACCCGGACTCCGTTCCGCTTCGGGATCCACACCCTCACCGTCGCGCCGCACGCGGTGGCGACCGTGAGGGTCGAGGCCTCCACCGGGGAGGTTCACACGGGGCACTCCGCCGAGCTCCTCGTCCCGCGCTGGTTCGAGAAGAACCCGGAGCGGAGCATCGGAGGGGACATCGCGTCCCTCATCGGCAGCGCCCGCGGCGCCGCCGAGGTCCTCACCGACGGCTCGAGCGGCGCCGTCTTCGACCACGCCTGGCGAATGATCGAGGCGCGTGTCCTCCCGACCCCGGTCTCCGCCCCGGACCGGCTGACCCGCGGCTTCGGCTGCGCGCTCTGGGAGCGGGCCCTCATCGATGCCGTGTCGCGGGGCGCGGGCCTCTCCTTCCCCGAGGCGCTCGAGGTGGATCTCTTCCGCTTCGAGCCGGCGCGGATCCACCCGGAGCTGGAGGGCCTGCGCTTCTCGCCCGCTCCGCCGCCGGCGCGGCTCGCGATCCGGCACACCGTCGGACTGCTGGATCCTCTCGACGCGGGGGACCGTCCTTCCGATGCCCCCGAGGACGGCCTCCCGGTCACGCTGGCCGAGGACATTCGCCGCCACGGACTCCGCTGGTTCAAGCTCAAGGTCGGGGGGGATCCGGAGGAGGATCGCGAGAGGCTCGGCCGCATCGCGGCCGTGCTCGAGCGCGAGTCGCCGTCGGGCTACGGGGTGACCCTCGATGGGAACGAGCAGTACCCCGATCCGGATGCGCTGGTGCGGGTCCTGCGTCGGGTGGGGGAGGAGCCCGCCGGAGCTCGGCTCCTCGCCTCGATCCGCTGCATCGAGCAGCCGGTGCCGCGCGGGTCCACCTTCGACCCGGCGGCGGCGCCGCGGGAACTGAGCCGCATCGCGCCGGTGATCATCGACGAGGCGGATCATGGACCCGAGGCGTTCCCGGCCGCCCTCGCCCTCGGATATCGCGGCGTCTCGATGAAGACCTGCAAGGGTGTCTTCCGCTCGATCACCAATCACCTCCTCGCCGAGCGGCGGGGGGACGGCGCCTTTCTGAGCGCGGAGGACCTCACCCATCTCGCACCGTGGGGGTTGCAGCAGGACCTCCTGACCGCCGCGGTGCTCGGGCTCGCGCATGTGGAGAAGAACGGGCACCACTACTTCCGGGGCCTCGACCACCTCCCGTCGACCGAGGTCGAGGCGCTCCTCGCGCGACATCCCGACCTGTACCGGCCGCTCGGGAGCGGGGGAGAGCTCGCCATCGAGGATGGGAGCGTCGCGATCGGCTCCCTGAGCACCCCCGGCTTCGCCTGCGCCGTCCGGCCCCACCCCGGAGTCCGGATCCCCGCCGACGACTACGAGCCTCCGGAGGACCCATGAAGTTCCGCACGCCAAACCGATTCCCGGATCTCGCCGCGCTCCACGCCCGCCTCGGCGAGCTCGCTCCCGATCTCGACCTCGAGGAGGTCCCCGACGACCCGGACCCGCTCGCGGCGCCGCTGGAGCGCGGGGGCTGGCGCCTCTCGAACCGCTTCGTCGTGCAGCCGATGGAGGGCTGGGATGGCACGGCGGACGGGGGCGCCTCTCCCGACACCCTGCGCCGTTGGCGGCGCTTCGGGGAGAGCGGGGCGGCGCTCATCTGGGGGGGCGAGGCGTTCGCCGTGCGCGAGGATGGCAAGGCGAACCCGAACCAGCTCTGCCACGCCGATCGGGGGAGCACCCTCTCCACCCTCGCCGCGCTGCGCGACGCGCTGCTCGCCGGTCACCGGGAGATCGGGGGGGAGGCTCCGGTCGACTGGCGCCTGGGGCTGCAGCTCACCCACTCCGGGCGCTGGTCGCGGCCCCTCGCCGGTCCGGCGCCGCGGATCGCCTTCCGGCATCCGGTCCTCGACCCGCGCGTGGGGGTCGAGGATGACGCCGTCCTCCTCTCCGACGCGGAGCTGGAAGGGATCGCCGAGCGGTATGTCGAGGTCGCCGGGTGCGCGCGAGAGGTCGGCTTCGACTTCGTGGATGTGAAGGCTTGTCATGGCTACCTCCTGCACGAGCTGCTCGCCGCGCGGAGTCGCGCGGGGAGCTACGGGGGGGATCTCGGGGGACGCTCCCGCCTGATGCGCCGGATCATCGAGGAGATCGGACGGACGGCGCCCGGGCTGGATGTCGCGGTCCGTCTCTCGGTCACGGATGTCGTTCCCCATCGCAAGGGGAAGGACGGCGCGGGGGAGCCGGACTGGAGCGCGGGGGCGCCCTACGAGCACGGCTTCGGGCTCGATCCCCGGCAGCCGGACCAGCCCGACTGGAGCGAGCCCCTCGCCCTGATCGAGCAACTGGTCGGGGACGGGGTCCGCTGGTTCAACCTGACGATCGGCTCCCCCTACTGGTGCCCGCACATCCAGAGACCGGCGAGCTTCCCCCCGAGCGATGGATATCCCCCCCCCGAGGACCCCCTCGCGGGAGTCGCCGCGCATCTGCGGGCGGTGCGACGGGTGCGGGAGGCCCAACCCTCGATCGGGCTCGTGGGGAGCGGCTGGACCTACCTGCAGGAGTGGCTCCCCGCCATCGCCCGCCACGAGGTGGCGGCGGGGCATGTGGACGGCGTCGGACTCGGGCGGATGATCCTCTCCTACCCCGACCTCCCTCGCGATGTCATCGCCCGGAGGGCGATGCCGAAGCGGGCGGTCTGCCGCACCTTCAGCGACTGCACCACCGCGCCGCGGAAGGGGCTCCCGAGCGGGTGCTATCCGCTGGATCCGCACTACAAGGAGAAGCCGGAGGCGACGCGCCTCAAGGAGCTGAAGAAGGAGGTGGGGCGATGAGCGATGAGGAGCGCCGGGAGGGCGCGAGCTCCAGCGTGCGGCTGCCGATGGTCTCGCCCCCCGATCCCGCGGCCCTCGCGGCGGAGCGGGCGTGGCTCGCCGAGCTCGAGGGGGCGCCGGCGCCGCGCCGCTGGGCCGCGTTCCTGCGTCGGGGAGGGCCGGGCTATCTGCAGAGCGCCCTCACCCTGGGGGGAGGGACCGCCGCCTCCTCCCTCATCGCCGGTGGGGCCTTCGGCTACGATCTCCTCTGGGTGGCCCCCCTCTCGATGCTCCTCGGGGTCGCGGTCCTCTCGGCGGTCGGCCATCAGACCCTCTCCACCGGGATGCGCCCTCTGGAGGCGGTCCGGACCCACGCCGGAGGCTTCTATGCCCTCGCCTTCGTGCTCGGGGCGGTCCTCTCCAGCGTGATCTGGCACTTCGCGCAGTACGCCCTCGCCTCGGCCGCGATCCGGGACATCGGGGCGGTCTCCGGGGTCCCCGTCTCCCATGGTCTCGGCGGCATCCTCGTCCTCCTCTGGGCGGTGGCCTGGGCCACCAGCTATGGGGGGGGCGGACGGGCGGGCCGAGCCTTCGAGCGGAGCATGCAGTTCATGGTCTGGGCGATCGTGCTCTGCTTCGCCATCGTCGTGGCCCGCGCGGGGATCGCCGACCCGGGCGCGCTCCTCGCGGGCTACATCCCGCGGGTGCCCCCCGACTTCGTGCCCCCGGCGGACCCGACGAAGTCGGTCGAGGCGCTCGGCGTCGTCGTCGCGGGTCTCGCGGCGGCGGTCGGCGCGAACATGATCTTCCTCTATCCCTACTCCCTCCTCGCGCGGGGGTGGGGACGAGAGCACCGTCGACTCGCCCGCTTCGACCTCTTCGCGGGGATGTTCCTCCCGTACCTGCTGACGACGACCCTGATCGTCACCGCCGCCGCGAACACCTTCGGCCCGGATGGCATCCCCTTCCCGGGGCGGGGCTTCGCGCCGATCGATGCCTCGCGGATCCTCGGGGAGACCTTCGGCTCCGCCGGGGGGCGGATCATCTTCGACCTCGGGCTGCTCGGGATGGTGACGAGCTCGATCACCCTCCACATGATCTGCTGCGGCTTCGCGGCCTGCGAGCTCTTCGGCTGGGAGGTCGGCTCACGCCGCTTCCGGCTCGCCTGCCTCCTTCCCACGCCGGGGGTGCTCGGCGCGTTCTTCTGGGGTGACATGAAGATCTGGGTCGCGGTCCCGACCACGATCCTCACCGGCTTCCTGCTCCCCGCGGTCTATGTGGCGTTCCTCAAGCTCCAGAACTCGCGGGAGTACCTCGGGGATGACCGCCCGCGGGGGGGGCGCGCTCTGATCTGGAACGGCGCGATCGGTCTCGCGACCGCGATCCTCTCCGGCTTCCTCCTCTGGAAGGCGGCCACGGCGCTGCCGAGCTGGTGGAGAGGGATCACCGGATGAAGATCGAGCTCGCGGTCCCCGGGGAGGCGCCCGTCCTCCTCGACGACGCCCCCTTCGCCACCCTGCCCCCCCCTCCCTCCGCGGAGCCCGCGCGCCTCGCCTATGCGGCGGTCCACGTGATCCTCGACGAGGAGTACGGAGCGCGCGGGCACTCGCCCGAGCATCCGGGGGATCCGGAGGAGATCGCGGCCCATGTCGACTGGGAGCGCACCCTCGCCTTCCGTCGGCACCTCGACGATCAGGGGATGGGGATCGCCGAGGCGATGGACACCGCCCAGCGCTTCGAGCTCGGTTGGCCCACCGCCGAGCGGCTCATTCGGGAGTGCGGCGCGCTCGGACTGAAGAACGGCTTCGTGGCGGGAGCCTCGAGCGACCAGCGCCCCGCCATCGACCGCTCCGCGGACCTGATCGAGGCCGTGACGGAGCAGGTCGCGGTCATCGAGGACGCCGGTGGGGTCCCGGTCCTGCTGCCGATGCCGTGGCTCTCCCGGACGGGGGCCGCGGCGGAGGTCTACGTCGAGGTGTACCGCGAGATCATCGCGGCGGCGCGCGGTCCGATCCTCCTCCACTGGCTCGGACCGATGTTCCTCGCCGCGCTGGAGGGGTACTTCCCGGGGGAGAGTCTCGAGGAGATCCTCGAGGTCGACCCGGCGAAGGTGCGCGGGATCAAGATCTCCCTCCTCGATGCCGAGCTGGAGCTCACCCTCCGACAGCGCTGCCGCGCGCGCGGACAGTTCGTCCTCACCGGGGACGACTTCCACTTCTCCTCCCTCATCGAGGGGGACGGCGCCGCCCCGGGCGGCCACCTCCCGCTCGGGGATCGCTCGGTTCCGGACGGGGACTTCAGTCACGCCCTGCTCGGTGTCTTCGACGGGACCGGCGTGCCGATGGGGCACGCGCTCCGTCACCTCGCGGCGGGAGACCTCGGGAGCTACCGCGCGATCGCCGGTCGCTGCGAGGAGTACGGACGCCATGTCTTCCGGGCGCCGACCGAGGACTACAAGGTGGGACTCGCCTTCACCGCCTGGCTGAACGGCCATCAGCCGAACCGCCGCCTGGTCAACGGCCGGGAGCGTCGGCGGGATCGGGCCCATCTCATCGAGGTCGCCCGCCTCGCCTCGGCGGCGGGTGCGATCGCGGATGCCGCCCTCGCGGCGGAGCGCCTCTCCGCGTTCCTCGCCGACGAGGGGTAGGACCCTCCTCAGAGACCGATGCGCTCCCCCTGCTCCGCCACGCGGAAGCCCCGAGCCTCGATGGAGGCGCGGATCTCCTCGTCGTGCAGGGCCGGGTTCGTGTGGTTCAGGTGGATGAACCGCACGCTCCCCGGGCGCTCGCGGACCCGCTCCTGGAGGAGGTCCATCGAGACCACCATCGGCGGATGCGGGATCTCGTCGAGGTTCCTCCCCGGCAGCTCGCGCCCGTCGTAGAAGGTCGCATCGAGGTAGGCGACATCGACCCCATCGAGGAGGCGCTCGAGGATGTCCCCCTCGTACCGGTCGATGTCGGGACAGAAGAGGATCGTCCGCTCCGGCCCGCTCACCCGGAACGCCACCGTGTCGGAGAACTCGTCGCGGTGGGGGACCTCGATCGCGGTGACGGTGATGCCATCGATGGGAGAGAAGGTCGCGCCGGGTCGGAGGACGGTCGGCCGGATCTGGTCGAGGGCGACGAGCTGGGACCAGGGCCCGTTCGTGCGGAGGAACTCGGCCATCCGCGCGGTCACGTGCACCGGGATCGCGCGAGTCGAGGCAACCTCCCGTCCGAAGTGGATGAGGCCGGTGTAGTGACCGATGTGGGCGTGGGTGATGAGCACCGCGTCGACCGGATGGCGCGGCGCCTCCTCGGTGCCGGTGGCGGCTCGGAAGAGCGCGAGCTGGCTCTCGATCGCGGGGGTCGCCTCCAGCAAGACGCTGCGCCCGCTCTCTCGGTCGAGGATGGCGAGGCAGGCGGGGCCGAGGGTGCGTCCGGCGCGCCGGGCCTCGATGCAGCAGGGCTTCTGGCAGCCGACATGGGGGAGCCCTCCATCCTGGGCGACCCCGAGGACCACGAGCTCGAAGGGGGACGAGCCCGCCGGCGCCACGGCGGCCTCACGCGCGGAGGGACCGACGAGGTGGCAGGCGGAGGTCACGAGCAGGAGCGGCAGGAGTCCGAAGTGGCGGAGCTTCACCGGGGGGTCCTTCCGGATGAGGGTCAGCGGCGGGCGCCGGCGGGGGTGAGGAGCCAGCGGAGGAGGGCGCCGACCTCCTGCTCGTCGAGTCCCTCGACGAGCCCCGGGGGCATCGGAGAGATCGCGCTCTCCTCCTCGCGGAGGATCGCGGGGCGCGGGATCGTCGTCGGCTCGTAGCCGAACGGGTTCGTGTTCACCACCAGGGCGTGCTCGTCCCGTCGGAGGATCCGCCCGAGGACGAGGTCATCCTCGGTCTCCACCTCGGTCCAGGAGTACTGGCTGGAGATCGCGTCGGAGGGCGCGGTGATCGCGCGGACGAGGTCCGCCGCGGTGTAGCGCCCCGCGCTCCCGGTGAGGTCCGGGCCGATCCCCCCGCCCTGCCCCGAGCGACGATGGCAGTGATGGCAGAGCGCCTTCTCGTAGGCACGGGCGCCGCGCTCCGCATCCTCCGGGGAGAGGGGGCCGCTCGCGAGCGCGATGAGCTCCGCGTCGGTCCAGCTCCTGACCCGGGGCGGGAGGGCGATGACGGGCTGGGCGACGGGGATCGGGGCCTCGCTCCCGGCGCTCTCGCGCAGCTCTCCTGAGATCCGATCGATGTAGCCCTTGAGGCTGTGTCCCCCCTCGACTCCGTCGAAGCGTGCGAGTTGCGCCTCGAGGGCGAGCCGGTCGCTTTCGCTCCAGCCGCCGGTCGTCCCCCGGAGGCAATGGGCGAAGTGGATGCGCTCGGAGGGGGCGCTCCCCTCCTCCATCGCCGTCAGGAGGCGGGCTCGGATCCCCGGGGCGGAGAGGACGGCGAGGAGCTCCCCCGCGAGCCGATCGCGGGAGAAGTCCCCGGTGGGGAAGTGGGGGTCGAAGGCGGCGAGCAGCGCCTCCCTCACTCCGCTCTCGAGGGTGTCGCTCCGCGCCACCACGCGCAGGGCCACCCCGAGGGCGTGGCGATGAAGTTCGGGCTCCGCGTGCCAGCTCCCCATCCTCTCGGCGAGGGAGGTGGCGACCCAGGCGCGGTCCGCATCACTCCCGACCCGCGCCAGAGCAAGGCCGACCTCGAGGCGGCGGTGGGGGAGATCGATCGCCGCGTCGAGGCGCGCGCGGAAGTCGTCCCGCCAACCGTCGAGGCGCGCCTCGGCTGCGATCCGCGCGGCGCCGCGCACGGCGCGGTCCGTCGAGCCGAGGCCCTCCCACAGGAGCTCTCGATCGAGCGCGGTGCCCCCGTCGTGTCCCTCCTCGAGGGCGCGGCGAGTGCGCCGGGCCTCGCTCCCCTTCGCGGTCGGCCCCGAGCCCGGTCCGTCGGTCGCCGCGAGCGCCGGGTCAGAGACCCGGATGCGATAGAGGCCGCTCTGGGTGCGGCGTCCCCCCGTGGTGAGGTACAGGGCGCCGTCCGGTCCGAACTCGAGGTCGGTGACATTGAGCGGGGTCCCCTGACAGAACGGCTCCGTCGTGCCCCGCCAGGTCGCGCCGTCCTCCTCGAGATGAACGGCGAGGATCCGGCCGTAGGCCCAGTCCCCGATGTAGAGGGCGCTCCCCCAGCGTCCCGGGTAGCTTCCGGCGAGCCCCGAGGCGACCCCGGTCGGGGAAGAGAGGTCGGTCTCGACGACGGGGGCGACCGCGTCGAGGAGCCCGTCCGGCCACTTGCCGGTCCCGCTCCGCCACCCCACCTCGGCGCCGGAGGTGACATGGAGCACCCGCGGCGTGCGGTACCAGGGGGCGCCGAGGTCCCACTCCATGTCCGCGTCGTAGGTGAAGAGCTCTCCCTCGAGGTGAAACGCGAGGTCGTAGGCGTTCCGGATGCCGCCCATCACCCGCTCCCACCGGGAGCCGTCGGCGTTGACGCGCACGATGAGCCCGGCGGGGGCGCGGATTCCGGTGGCGTGCCCGTTCGGATCCTCGAGGCGAGGGAGGAGGAAGTCCTCCTCGTAGTCGCGGTACGGGGAGGCGGTGAAGAGCGTGTCCGGCATCACCACATGGTTGCCGATGGCGAGGTAGAGCCACCCATCGGGACCGAGGGCGATCGCGTGGACGCCGTGCTCGTTGCGGACGCCGAAGGAGCCGAGCTGCCGCTTCTCCTCGAAGAAGCCATCCCCATCGCGGTCCTGCAGGCGCCAGAGGCCGCCGCCCTGCTCGGGGCGGCGGGTCACGTGGACATAGAGGGAGTCGTGGGCGAAGCAGAGCCCCTGAGCATCTCCGATCTCGGCGTCGGCGACCGGTTCGGTCCGCACCTCTCCCCCCGCGGCGTCGGGGAGGATGACTCGCAGGAGTGGTCCGACCTGGGGGGAGACGATCACCCGGTTCGGGCCCTCGACGGTGAGCGCCGCCCAGGAGCCTTCGCCGGGCGCGGCGGAGTGGAGCAGCTCGGCGGTGAATCCCGGGGGCAGGGTCCAGTCATCGCAGGGGGCGGCGACCCGCTCCTGCAGCACCGCTCCCCACGGAGCGACCCCGAGGGCGCCGAAGGAGCGGATCGGCCCCCAGCCATCGGTCTCCGCCGCGCTCCACCGCCCATCGGTGACGATCCTCCCCTTCGTCCCGTCGTCGTACTCGAGCTCGAGACGCAGCGCGAAGCCGGCCGGCCCGGCGTCGTTGGTGACCTGCGCACGCAGCTCGAGCTCCCTCGCCGGGAGCGGTCCGGTCTCGAGCGCGACCGGGGCCTGCCAGTCGTGCCCCTGCCATCGCCGCTCGACCCGGGTCCCCGGCTCGTCCCCGCAGGTGAGGGTGAGCACGAAGCGGTTGTCGCCGGTGGCGAGCCCCCGCACGCGGCGGATCTCCTTCGGCGCGCGAAAGCGCCCCCCCAGGAGGCAGGTCTCGTTCTCTCCCGGCTCCCCCGATCGCCAGATCCACTGGGCGGGCGCGGTACCGGTGATCCCGTGCGCGGGCAGCGCGGGGAGTGAGGTCGTCAGCGGAGCCGGCGGCGAGGCATCCGCTCTTCCGGTCGTCGCGATGGGAGCGTCTCCGAGGAGGCGGACCCGGAGACTCCGGACCTCGATCCGCATCGGGCCCCCCTGATGGAGCTGGATGGCGAAGCGCCCCTTCCGTCGCGCCTCGGGGGCGCGGTCGATCACCTCGCAGGTGGGGATCCCCCCGATCTCATGGCGGACGAAGTCCGCGATCGCGATGACCCGGTACTCGGTCCACTCGCCGGGGGTGTGGGCCCGAGCCGCGGCCTCGGCATCGTCGAAGGTCTCCACGAGCACGCCTCCCGAGTCGTCCGCATGGGTGACGCCCCCCCGCCTCCCGAGGATCGCCCGCCCTCCGGCCTCGTAGAGGATCCCGCTGTAGCGATTCTCCGCATCGAGGTCCGCCTGGTAGCCGCGGGCCGAGCCGTTCGGCGCGCGCTCGCTCCGATACTGAATGCCGGAGTTGCCGCCGGTCAGTCGGAGCTCCGCCTCGAGAATGAAGTCGGCGGCGATCAGGGAGTGGAAGAGGAAGATCGTCGCCGGGAGCGGACCGCCGTCGATCCCCTCGCCGATGAGGACGCCATCCTCGAAGCGCCAGTGAGCGGGGTCCCCTTCCCAGGATGCGAGGGTCCGGTCCCCGAGGAGGTCGATCCACTCCTCTGCGGCCTCGCTCGCAGGGAGCGCACCGAGCAGAGGGAGCAGAGTGAAGGAGAGCAGAGCGAGAGAGAGCAGGAGGAAGGGCAGGACGGGGCGAGCGAGGGACATGGCGGACTCCTCGGGCGGGCGGGGGCCTGAACTCCGGGGGAAGGTGAAGGAGACAGTCTAGAGTCTCGTCGCGGAGATTCCGAGATCGTCCCCCCGCCGCCGCCTCCACCCGCTCCATCGGCGGGGAGGCTCCCCCCTTGTGCAGAGTTCCAGCGGTGGTAGATTGTCGGTGGCGCCTCCCCCGCCTGGGCGCCAGGCTGTTTCTCCGTACCTCCAGGTTCGATGAAGCGTTGCGTCCTCTCTGCGGTTCTCCGGGCTTCCCCGGGTCGAGCCTCCGGGAGGCGCGTCCCCCTGCGCATTGAGGAGTGCGCTGGGGAGTGCGCTGGGGAGTGCGCTGGGGAGTGCGCCGACGAGGGCCCCCGCCAGTGCTCTCGTCCGTCGACCCGGGAGTGGTCTTCCATCGGTGGGGAGTATCCCGCGATGTATCTCGATGACGAGCAGCGCACTCCGACCGATGCGATCGGAGCGGCGGCCCTGCACGCATGGGAGGGGTCGCCGCTCGCGATCCTGACCGTCGATGGCGAGG
>Ga0181573_10000361_pt1 | contig 47844 bp, 33 predicted proteins | sample 101ome_25_FD_148643 | JGI IMG/M metagenome (GOLD analysis project Ga0181573, IMG submission 148643) | Coastal salt marsh microbial communities from the Groves Creek Marsh, Skidaway Island, Georgia - 101409BT metaG (spades assembly) | ecosystem: Environmental > Aquatic > Marine > Intertidal zone...
TCGACGCCGGATACCTCACACGCGCGCGTCTGCGCCGGGCGTCCAACAAACAAACAAACGAGGTCAGTCCTCCGCGCAAACAAACAAACAAACGAACGAACGACGACGACGACGACGACGACGACGACGCGCAGGGCGTCCGCGCGCGAAAACGACCGCGCATCGCTCCAGTCTATGCACGCACGATTCCATCTAAATCGCTCTCCCGCGCCGCGCGAATCGCCCACGAATCCACGCTCGCGCACGCGCTCGATAACCCGTCCGCATCCTCAACCGACGACGCGCGCGCGCGTCTTCTCGTCGACGCTCCGCGCCGTTCGCGACGCCGACGACCGTCGGGCGACGCCGACACCGACGTCGTCACCACCACCGCGTTCGCGCGCGTCGACATGACGTTCGTCGCGTCGCGTCGCTGAATGATGACGATGATTGATGACACGATGAAAAGCGGTTGAAAAAGTGCACCGAACGACCGAACCGTTCTACGTCTACCGGCGCGACGAAACGAACCCACCGCCCGACCTGGACGAGATCAACCGCCGTCTCCACCCGCGTCTCCCGCCGTCTCCCCGTCGGCGTCGGACGCCCGTCTGAACCCGGCGTCGTCGCGCCAACCTCTCGAATCGTTCGCGTTCGCGTTCGCTCTGCGTCGAGCGTCTTCGCGCGTCTTCGCCTTTGACGACGACTCTGACGCGCCGCCGACGCCGACGCCGGGGACGACGGAGGGATCGGCGAGATCGACGTACGGACGTCCGCGCACGCGAACGATGCGTCTCGACGACGACGACGAAGACATGCGTCGCGTCGTCGGACAGCGACGAGTGAAGCAGCAGCGCGCTTCACTCGACGACGCGTGAGCCGACGACGATGCCCGGGGACGCCGACGACGACCGCGGTGGATCGCGTCGACGGCGGGACGACGACGACGACGACGACTCTCGCGGGGATGCCGACGACGACGCGCGGCGACGCGAGAGACGACGACCGCGACGAAGTCGGTCTCGAGATGATTCCGACGACGATGGACGACGCGAGAGCCGACGACGACGCGAGAGCCGACGACGACGAAGCGTGAGCGAGGACGATCGTCGTCGTCGTCGTCGTTCTCGCGATTCGCGTCGTCGACACCGACGCTCGAGATCGAGGGACGGGCGCGATGAGGAGGATGACGAACGCGCTCGACGACGACGAAGAGGATGGGACGACGACGACGACCGCGACGAATACGACCGCGACGCGCGACGAAGGGACCGGCGGGACTCTCGTCGACGTCATCGCGACGACGAGTACGACGAGTACGACCGGGACGCGCGACGAAGGGATCGGCGGGATCGCGACGAGGACGGGTCGAGGTCGCGGCGACGCCGGTCGTCGAGGAGAGGGTCTCGTTGGGACGAAGGCGAACCGACGGATAGAACGGCGACGACGGCTTCGACGACGACGACGGATAGAACGACGACGGATAGAACACCGGGGGAGACGAATCGAGGGACGATGCAAACGCCGCAGGAGATTGTCAAGGCGACGCAGTTGAACACACAGATTGAGATGATGCGAGCGTTGAGCGCGGCGACCAAGGACGCGGCGACCAAGGCGATTGAACTCGCCCGGGAAAAAGCTTCAGAGTTATTAGGAGACGCGGCGCCGCCCGCGTCTGGGAGCAAGCCGAGCGATGGAGCCGGTGACGGTGGTATCGTCGACGCCGTCGAGACGACGACGACGACGACGAGTGAGAAGGGCGAAAAGAAGCCGACGTACTTGATTGAATTTTACGACATGGATGTCAAGTACGAAGGTTTGGTCATCGGTCCCGGCGGGATGACGATTCGTAAGCTTCAACAAGACATAGGAACGGACATTCAGGTGGTGCGGGGAGAAGGGAAACTTCAGATTAAAGGATCGCGAGAAAAGATTGATTTCGCCCGCGAGCAGTTGGATATTTTCTTTGAGGAAAAAGGGTCCAAGACGGAGCGGGTAAATTGTAAGGCGCGCTCTGGATTGGTCATCGGTAACGCCGGTCAAACAATCAAAGCGTTAAAGGAACAGACTGGATGTCGAATCGAAGTCATGCGGGACGTCGAAGAAGTCGTCATCACTGGCCCGGGAGACCGCGTCAAGGTGGCGAAGAAGATTATCGAGAAAATGATTGCAGATTCCTGGGTCGAGGGCGCCGACGGCAACGTCACAATCGTCGAAGAGGTGATTCCCTGCGCGTACAAGGCGGGCGCTATCATCGGTCCGAACGGTTTGACGATTCGAAACATTCGCGAAACCACGGGAGTGGCGATCGATATCGAACGCGGCGCGAACGGGTGCAAGGCGAGCGATCAGTGTCGCGTCGTCGGCACGGCGAAACAGGTCAAGAAAGCCGTCGATCTCGTGCGTCAACTCTTGCGCGAGATGGATCGCGTCGAACTCCAGGCGGCGCCCACCGTTCCACCAATGTACGCCTACGCTTACGGTAACCCTTACGCCGCGCACGCCGCCGCGCACGCCGCAACCATGAACCCGTACGCCGGTGCGGCTGTCGGCACGACAGCGACCGCTGTTCCTTCGCAACAGATGGATCCAGCCGCGTACGCGCAATGGTACGCGCAATATCAACAAGCCGCGGCGGCGTACGGCGTCCATCCAAACCAATCGCAACAACAACCTCCACCTTCTGGTAACGCCGGCGATACCACCCACCACGAAGGATGATGGATGCCCGCCACCGTGCTCCCGATCGTAACGACGATACCGTAGACTTCTCTCGTTTTAAATTAACACCGCTAGCCTCTCGTTGGAAACGCCCAAACGCTCAAGCGCTAATCCATCTTGTTCTTCACAATGCCGCGCCCAAAACGCCCGTACCGACGCGACGCCGACGCGACAACGCCGACGCGCGTCGTCGGCGTCTGCATCGTCGCGCTCACGTGCGCGGTATCGCTCTCCCTCGTCCCTCGCGTGACGTGTGCGAGCGTCGTCGCGCCGCGGCACGTGCTCGGTGTCGATCCAGCGTTGAGACACCGCTACGAATCAGAGTCTGGAACGTACGCGTGCGATGAAAACGCGCGAATCATCCCGCACTCGCGAGTGAACGACGAGTATTGCGATTGTGCGGACGGAAGCGATGAACCCGGGACGTCGGCGTGCGCGGGGAGAGACGGTGGTCGTGGGTTTTATTGCGTCAACGCGGGCGCGACGCCGCTGAAAGTGCCGGCGAGCCGAGTGGACGACGGCGTGTGTGATTGTTGCGATGGAAGCGATGAGACGACGAATGGGCGTAAAGGGGTGAAGTGTGAAAATACGTGCGTGGTCGAGGCGCGGGCGAGACGAGGAGAGCTGGTGCGTCGAATCGGGGATGCGAAAAAGGGATTGAAAGCCAAGGCGTCGGCGGAGAGCAAATCGAGCGGTACGCGAAGAGGGTGGGAAAAGGAGTTGGCCAGTCTGGAGAGCACCGTCGCGGGGCAAAGGGAAGGGTTGGAGAGTTTGAAACTCGCGGCGGAGGAGGCGGAGGAAGAGGAGCGGAAGCTCAAGGAGGAAGAAGCTGCGAAAAAGGCAAAGGAGGAGGCGCGGGAAGCGAACGAGGCGACGGACGCTTCAGACGCGGAGCGCTCTGAAAGTGGTTACGACACGGAGGATGATGGCGGGGAGATGCGGCCATCAGACTACGGAACCGGTCCTGATGCTTCGTCGTCCGAAACAGACACCGCTGAATCATCGTCGAACGAAGAGACGGCGGAGGAACGGGGCAAACGCATCGCGAGCCAATGGATCTCTGACGAAGGACAACCCGACGAATCGGCTGGGGAGGAACCAGTGATGCACGACGAGTCCTTCGACACCAACATGTACTCTGAACCGGATTCCGATGATGTCTACGATGAAGAAATGGAAGAACGATCCATGACGTCGAAGATTGGATCCATTTTCGGGCGCATCGCGAAAAAGTTCACTTCGCGAAGCGCCGACGCGCGTCTCGCCGCAGAAGCCAAGGCGAAGCGCGCGGCGTACCAAGACGAGCTGAACAAGGTGAACGATGCGGAGAGCAAGATAGAAACGCTAAAGAATAATTTGAAACGCAACTACGGTCCGAACGGTGAGCTCTTACCTTTGGTGGGTCAATGTTTTGAGGCGCGAGTGGATAAGTACAAGTACAAGGCGTGCCCGTTTGGCGAAGCGAAACAAGACGGCACTCGCCTCGGATCCAACTCTGACACCGAAGTCTCAGACAACGGCGAACTCATGTTAAAGTTTACTGAGGGCGAGAAGTGCTGGAACGGCCCCAGCCGATCGCTCACGCTTACATTGAAGTGCGGCGATCGAGACGGCCTCGAATCCGTCGAGGAACCGTCTAGGTGCGAATACTCCGCGACGCTCTACACCCCTCAGGCGTGCGAGCAGGGCATTGTGGACGCGCTCGAGACTGAGCTCGCTGAACTGGAAGCCGCCATCTCTCGCGCGCAATCCCAGGGTCGGGATGAATTATGAAATTTGACGCACTCGTAGCGAGCCAATACACATTCTTCTCAAGTCTTTTACAACCAACCGTCTTCACCCCTCGACTAACGCGCGCGTCGCAAGCGCGTCGCATCATCATCGTCGTGATCTAAAATTAATATTCATACACGCACCCTCCGCACGCACGCATTCATTCTACACGTCGAACCCTTCGCTTCGCAAACACTTCAAGTGCGCGTCGATCAACGCCTTACACTTTCCATCCTCATCCGGCCCGTGTTCGACGACGCACTCGTCCCTCGCCCGTTTCGTCTCGGGACACGCGCAACAGATCTTCTTCGGTTTCCCATCCGCGCCGATCGGCGCCGACGACGCCGCGGGTTTAGACCCAGTCGCGCCCATGCGTTCGCTCTCGAGTCGAGTGCGAGTGCTGGAGTGACGTCAGCGACTGTGCGCTTTTCCAACCTCTTCATTGGCACGCGCGCGAACGAACGAAACGAACGAGACGCATCGATGATCACGACGCGACCGGCGATCGGGACGACGCGACCTGCGGGCGCGGTCGTCGTTCGCGGGCGACGCGGGGCTGCTGCGAGACGCGGGTCCGTCGCGAATGAAGGAAACGCGCGCGCGTTTAGTGTGACGCTGAGAGAGAGGTTCGCGAGCGGTGCGGCGACGACGCGATGCGAGCGCGTCGGACGACGGGTGGCGACGACGACGAGGACGACGACGCATGCGGGTCGCACCCGGGCGTTGCAGACGGCGGAGGATACGCCCGTGGATGTGGGCTCGGCGTTTGACTGGCACGCGAACTGGTTTCCAGTCGCGTTCACGGCGGACTTGGAGGATGACGCGCCGCTGACGTTTACCCTTCTCGGGGAACCATTGGTGTTTTGGCGGGATAAGAGCGGTGAGATGCGTTGCGTCGCGGATAGGTGCCCGCACAGATTGGTGCCGCTCAGCGAAGGACGTGTCAACGAGACGGGCGAGCTCGAGTGCGGGTATCACGGTTGGACATTTACGGGAGAGGGTAAGTGCACGTCCATTCCGCAGATCGAGCAAGGGACGGGTTTGGAAACGGCATTGAAGTCTCCGAGATCTTGCGTCGCGGCGTACCCGACGAAAGAGGCGCAAGGTATGCTTTGGGTGTATCCGACGACGATGGATAAAGCGCCGGCGACGTTGCCAGATTTGCCGTTGATCCCGGAGTACGACGACCCGGAGTGCGTGTGCCAAGATATTTTCCGTGATTTACCCATGGACTGGGCGACGTTGTTGGAAAACGTCATGGATGTAAGCCACGTGCCGTTCACGCACCACAACTCTGTGGGTAAGCGTGAAAACGCCACGCCAGTGAACCTCGAACTCACGAGTGAAAACGGCGTCACGGCAAAGGGTTTCGAAGGTATTTGGAAAGAAGGTCCGAGAAAAGGAAAGTACGGTACTCAGTTTACAGAGTACCAGGCGCCAACTTTGATGCGTCACACCTTGCGCACTCCGTCGTTCACGACGCTCACGGTGGTGTATGCGGTGCCAACCACCCCGGGACGTTGCCGATTGATGGCTCGTTTCCCGTTCATATTCAAGGCGGCACTCCCTAGATTCTTCTTTGGACTCTACCCTTCTTGGTTCTCCCACACGAACCAAAACGCAATCCTCGAGGATGATCAAATTTTCTTGCACAAGCAAGAGCGCTTGATTGAAATTGAGCAGAACAACAACGGCGCGACTTGGAACTACGCGAAGTCCTGTTACATGCCAACCAAGGCAGACGTATACGTTTCTGCCTTTAGAAAGTGGATCACTGAAATCGCTGGCGGTGGACCGGCTTGGCCGAAGGGCATGTCGAGAACGCTTCCGCCGCAAGAAACTACTCGCGAGGCGCTGCTCGATCGCTACCACTCGCACACGATCAACTGCAAATCGTGTGCAAAGGCTCTTGCCAACATTGGCAAAGCTCGTAAAGCGCTTAGAGTGCTCACGTTTGTGGCGTTAGCGGCCGCGGTTGCTACGTTCTCACGTTCTATGCCGCCCAAGTACACCGTGATGCTTTCTGTTTTATCCGCCGCTGCTGCCCTCGTGCGCGAGAAGCTCGGTGCCTTTGCACAGAAGATGAAGGTTGGTCCGTACCCACCTCCTCGTCGTCCGCCATCCATGATGGAGGCTGCGCTGCAACAGGCGAGAATAGCGTTCTGAGCTGATGCTTCTACAGCAGATCGTACATTGTATTAATCATTCATCAACAACGCAATTTACACATTCATCTATTCTTCTAATCTACGAGAGTGTTCAGAAACGCATCAGCTGTTTCGTCCACCACAAAGTAAAATCGCTCTACACTGTTTTCATCCTGACCCAAAAAAGAGCCGCCGAATAACTTTGGGATCACTGAACTGTATTTTTCAGTGGCGCGCTCGCAAATTATGTCTTCTCGGACAAGTCGGGCCAGCGCTAATGTAATGGTTCCCAGATTGAAAGATCCACCGAGGGCGTTGTATACACGAGCGCTCGTACATCCCGGGTAGTTCAGTACGAACCCCGCTACGGCGCGAGTACAAGATTTCAAACTGGATTCGTCCGACTCCTGCACAGACACCCGTTGTTTCGGCACTTGATAGAAGACGACAGGTCCTCTACCTTCGGCAACTACGCTGTCGTCGACGATTAAGTCATCCAAAGCTCTCTGAATTTCCAGCGCCCCAAGAGCACCTTTGGCAGAATGTACATTTTCGTTGCGAACGTTGTGTACTATTTCGTTAATTGTTGCACCCGTGCCATCATTCAATTTCCGGATCATCTTCAGACACTTGAGTTGCGTTTGTTTCGTTGCATCAACGCTGAGCGAGCCAACGACATTTGAGCACTTGAACTCCGCATTAATCGCATCGTTTGCGTGTGAGCCAACTTCAACGCGCACACTATGCAAAGCCTTCATCGGCACGTCAGATGGCTTGAGATGCAATCCCTCAGAGGTTTGACTGTCACAACCAAATGCTTCTTTCAGCTGATCCGCCGCCGTCTCTGTCGTTGTTGACATGCTTATTTTGTTGTCGACGAGCGCACGACAGAGCGCCAACACCTGCGGCCCACTTGGAGTTACACACTTCAAGTTGGTAGATTGATGAGCAGAAAGCTCTCGAGCGTATTTGATTGCGTCGAGCCGATGCTGCGCAACTTGGATACCGCAAACCGTCTCTTTAGAGAATGGATACAATATCTCCTCATCAACGTCAGACTCATCATAATCGCTGACGTCGTCGTCATCAGAGTCATCGCTCTCGTCTTGAAACGAAATAGCACGTCGGCGTAGAAACGCAATTGGAGCGAGGCGTGCCAGAATGATATCGTCATCTGCTTCAGTTAGCTCGCGTCCAGCACGTAGACGGCGAACTCTTTCTTCACGTTTCGGTTTCAGACGACGTGGTGAACTCGCCTTGTCATGTTTAGGAAGCGGATACGTCACCGGAAACTGCTCCAATATCGTACGAGTTGAATGCAATACTTGCTTGGCGATTCCTTCCGACCACTTGCCTGTACCGTCCCACGTTTCGTCCCAGCGTTCTCTATCTTCATCGTTAACAGGTGTTGGTAACGGCAAATGAGGCAGCGCAATTTCGCGCCGAGCGCGAGCGCCTCTTTCGTAATATTCACTACCAATCTTCATAATGGCATCATGGCGCTCAGTGTTGATATCAACGTCTTCCTCACCGTCTTCTACAGTCAAATAACGCCAGCGTTTAACCACAGTACGTTTCCGCGCCTGAGGATAGCGTGATTGCCACATCGGGTCGTTATACACGACTGCGGCGCGGTAGTCGCGCTTTTCTGCTCGCAAAGCGTTTGGACCAGACAATGCGATGAACCGAATCATGCAGAAAATCAAAAACTCGTCTTCTATGGCCGTGAAAACAAACTTTCTTCGCATGTTGGACAACTCATCGTCACTCTCATAATCGTCAAAAATTTCAGACTCGTTTAATGAAGGAGACAACTCTCTCGTCCTAATGAGACTGATCGATTGCAATCGTTTCGATCGCTCTGGACTGCGCACCAAATTACCGTCGATATCGGTCAGCGCCTGGAAAGGCTGACGCCGATGAACTCGGAAGCGAGAGTGGCGAGCGTACATTCGAAGAGCCACCGCAGCTACTTGGCGCGAAACTGTACCATCACTGACGGCTGAGCAAATTTGGGCGTAGCAGTAGTCTCTCCACGTCGTCTTGATATGGCTCAATCCATCTGGGATGCCCATGTCTTGCGCTAGCTGTTCCGCGCGGAAAGCCTCTTCGTTCGGCAAGCCGTTACTGGCGAGCTGCTCCAGTGCTACTCCACATAATGAACGTCTCGTCTCATCGTCCGCTTCGCTAAACTCTCGATGATCTCTGATTTTATCTGCACGTTTCAGTAGACACACGAGGAGTAGTGTCCAAGACTCTCGCAACCGGTTCATCATTATGATACAATTATCCAAGCCCAGCGCCCATTTTCGGGCCCAAGCGCGTGTCGCCGTGAGTCGTGGGTACGTCAAGTTCGGCGAAGGCATCGCATGATCCATTTCCGCTTTTCCTTTGAAGGTGTTTTCGAGTGCGTTCCAATACTTTTCAGCGTTTTCCACGGTTGTCAAGTCATATTCTTTGCTCCAAGACGATTCATCTTCAACGTCCGCGACTCGGGTTTGGAATCGGGCACTCGTCGAGAGCTTGAGCATCAATCGCATTTGTTTTGTATCGTCGTCATATCCTGGCTGTTCATAGAGCAAACCAAGGTTGGTGAGCCTTTGCGTCAAACGCGCCATGTGATACGTCGATTGAATCTTCTTTTGAAGTTTCTGCGGTAAATCTTTGATGAGTTTTTTCCTGAGCGCTTCCGATTTGATGTGCTCGAGATCGTCATCATCCACCTGCTTGGATTCCGCGCTGTTAACCAGCTTGATGTACATAGAAATCGGCATGTTCCGTTCTAGTATGGTGGGGTCGATCAACCCCTCTCTATTCTCTCCGACGAAAACTTTCTCGATTAGGTACATGTGAAGACTGTGAAGACGTATGACTGCAGCCTTGATGTAGCCCAAGCCGATTGCGTGGAAATCATTCAATGTACGATAGCCATTCCTGACGTTCCGCATGCGGTCTCGTTCTTCGCCATCTATTTCCATGGATTCAATCGTAGCAGGCAACGCTTGCATCGGCGTAACGTTGATGATTTCATCTCCACCGTGCTTTTTGCTGAGCGGCTGCCGCAAGGCGACGTCTGCTAATCTAATGTCACGTTTCAGAGCCTCTATGAATGCGGCGCCTGACTCAGTCCGTGGATCAAACGGGAAGTCTACGTGAAAAAGGATTTGCTCCTGCGCGCGTTCAGTTATGCTCCACGTGATGTCTCGCAGCACACCGTCACCGCTTTTGGTGATGTCGTCCACTAGCGCATTGACAACCTTTTTGTCGACGCCCCGATACTGTCCACCTTCTGCGATCGCGAGCCATTTACTCAGACGCTTCACGTAGAGGAAACCTTTAAGACGTAACTCGTTCAAGAGTAGCTCGCGTCGTTTCAAAGTATCGTCGATTAAAGCGGTCACATTCTCCACCATCGCGGGGCGGCGCGCCGCATCGCCTTCCTCAGGAGCCGTGGAAGAGAAACACGTCATCTTCACCTTGCCTCGCTGCACGGATACTTTTTTCAGCAAACCATCTTCATCAGACATCTTTGACACTCTCTTCTCCATCGTCCGCGGCGCGACGTCAAAATCTCGGAATATCTCAGCTTGACTAATGGGTACGTCTACGTCGGCTACCTTTTTCGCCAACTGCGTCTCAAACGTTTGTTCGAGCACAATACCACCGGCACAACCGCGTCCCGTCCAATTCACCACCACATCATCATCATCATCATCAATGTTGATCGTATCCATGTCCACGAAAGGCTTGATGAGACGAATCGCATCGCCGTGATCGCTCTTGACAGGCTCGACAAATCCCAATCTGTGCAGTTCGCCCTTGGCCGCCGCGAACACTTTCGTCTTTGCCCTGTCGGTGCGATTCGTCAAGAGCTCTGAATCCTTAAACTCATCCAGCAATCGCTCGCGTAGCTCCTTTGACGTGGCTATACCGTCTGGGCGATCCGCGAGCACTCTCGTGAACGCTCTGTAGTAGGCCACCTTGTCATCAATCTTAGCTGGCGGCGCAAATCTCTTCAGAAAGACGACGTTTTGCGTGACGCTCTGCGTCCCCTTACCGATTGAAGACACCTTTTGACAATCAATCAACCCAGCGGCAACGAGCTGTTTCACGAGATGATCCGAACTCTTGCACCCCAGCGCCTCATTGAGCTCCACCGTCATCACTCCGCGTTCCCGAGAGCTCGCGACTCGCTCCAACGCTTCGCGCGCCGCCGCGCTCAGACAGTTTTCCCACGTCGCCTCATCACCAATCCCCAATACCTTGGCCCTGAGTCTCTCGCTCGGAATCAAACGTATCCTTTCTAAACCTTTCGCGTTCGATCCCGCACCGTTCGCCGTGAGCCTCTGTCTCGCGTCTCGCGCAAACGTCCTCGCCGCCGCGTCTCGCGCGGTCGCATCCTCCGCGTCCACATCCACGTCCGCTCCACCGTCGCCGTCGCCGTCGCCGAAAACAACCCTCGCCCCACCACCACGCACGCACTCCACCGCGGCGTCGACCCACGTCACCGCCGTACCCGTCGCCAACGCAGACGCCGTCGCGCCCGCTCTCCCAACGACCTCAGTCTCGAGCGTCTCCACATCCACGCCGACACCGCGCGGCGACGCGCCGAGCACGTCCCGAAACGCTCGACGCACCGTCGCGACGAACTCCCCGTCGCCGCCGCCGCCGCCATTCGGGTCCATCGCGGCGCTTTATGCAGACGGACGTCGTCGCTCGCGGCGCGCGCGGTCGGTTCGGTTCGGCGTTTTATGACAGAAAAGACACAGATTCGCGAAGCGCCACCGAGTGCCCTTAAGGAGCGATAATAAAAAGGCAAGAAATACAGCATCGTATAAAGAGATGCGTTAAGGGGAACGCGGGTTCAAAACGCGAGTTTCGAAGGCGCGCGCGCGTTCCCAGGGCGCGAGAGCGAACGCGCGCGCGACGACGACGACGACGACGACGACGACGACGACGACGACGACAGACGCCGACGAACGGACGGTGGGTTAAACCCCGAAACGAAACGGAAGATCGACCGACCGATCGATCGATCGCGCGCTCGACGACGTCCAACGCCGTTCCCACTCGTTCGATCCGAGCCTTTCGCGCTGCCGCGAAGGACGCCGCGCGCGGAGCATCGCCATCATGACGACGACGTTGGACGTCGATAGCGTGATCGAGCGCTTGCTCAGCGTGCGCGGACAACCGAACAATCGAACGGTACAATTGGCGGAGGGTGAGATCCGCGCGCTGTGCGCCGCGGCGAGGTGCGTCGAGCCTTTTGTTCATCGCGCGAACGCTCGCGACTCGTTTCCCGCGCACCCGAGGGTGGGAAATGCGCGCGCGTTTTAACGATTCGAAATCGGGATTTGGATTTCCGAACGCGTCGCGCTTCGAGCGCGGCGAGCGGGTTTGACGGCGTCGACGGTTGGGGTGAATTTTGTCGCAACGTTTCGTGACGCGCGATGGGACGCGGGCGCGGCGCGGGTGCGGCGCGGTCGGGCGATGTCGACGCATCGATTGTGGTTCGTTTGGATCACCCGCGCTCGGTGGGTGCGTGGGCCCAGTGTGGGAACGAACGCGCTCGTATTGGTAAACAGTAATGGGAACGTGACGAGGGCGACTGTTTCCCGCGGGAGCGAGCGAGACGTCGTACGTTTGTTGTTGAAAGACGCGATGACTGACGAATTTTGTGTGTTGACTACGACGCAGAGAAATTTTCCTGGCGCAACCGTGTTTGCTCGAACTCGAGGCGCCGCTTAAAATTTGCGGCGACGTGCACGGACAGTACTCAGACTTGTTGCGTCTGTTTGAATACGGCGGCTTTCCTCCCGAGGCCAACTACCTTTTCCTCGGGGATTACGTCGATCGTGGAAAGCAGGGTTTGGAGGTGATTTGCTTGTTGCTGGCGTACAAGGTGAAGTATCCGGAGAACTTTTTCCTGCTCAGAGGCAACCATGAGTGCAACTCGATTTCTCGAATTTACGGATTTTACGACGAGTGCAAGAGACGGTACAACATTAAACTTTGGCGCGTGTTCTGCGATGTCTTCAACTGCTTGCCGTTCGCCGCCATTGTTGACGAAAAGATTTTCTGCATTCACGGTGGTCCAAGCCCGGAACTGAAAGATTTGCAGCAAATTGTGCAAATCAAGAGGCCGACGGATATTCCCGACATGGGCATGCTGTGCGACTTTTTGTGGAGCGATCCCGACGCGGATATTCAAGGTTGGGGTGAAAACGACCGCGGGGTGTCGTACACGTACGGCACCGACGTGGTCGGTGACTTCCTTGCCAAGTTCGATTTCGACTTAGTTGTTAGAGCTCATCAAGTGGTGGAGAATGGCTACGAGTTTTTCGGAAAGCGTCAGCTCGTCACCGTTTTTTCGGCGCCAAATTATTGTGGGGAATTTGATAACGCCGGCGCGATGATGACTGTAGATGAAAACTTGATGTGCAGTTTCCAAATTTTGAAACCGGCAGAGCGAAAGCTTATGGGTGGTTTCGGTTCGATGATGGGTGCGCGTCCGTCGACGCCTCCGCGCAACACAAAGTAGGAGGAATGAGAAGCGCGCGCGAATGGCGCACAGCGCCGAGAGACGCCTCGCGCGCGCCGACTTGTTTGTATCACGGAGGAGAGCTGTGGATACACGGGGCCAACTGTTTGGCGTCGGGATGACGGTTTGCTTATTGAAATAGTAGCTCGAGACTTGTAAACGATGGTGTTTTCTTTTTCACAACCAACGCGCCAACCACGCGCCGCGAGCGACGATGGTTTGCCTCGTATCGCCGAGACTCCATCCTCGCGCCCGCCCCCCCATTTCGCGATGCGCACCATCGACCGAAGAATACCTCGGTACCGCACTTTCACGCATCGCGTACATTTCTTTGCGCGCACTCCGTCCGCATGTCCGCGACAACGTCCCGACCGCCCGATTCATCGGCTTTATCGCCGCAACGGTGCTCGCAACGCGCAGCGCTACTAGACTCGTCCTCGCTCGCGAGGTGCTACCTCGTCTGTCGCGCGGCGGTTCGCATCAGAGGGATCGATGGAAAAACGTTCGCGACGAAGGATGAGATAATCACAGAAATCATCCATGAGGTGCGTCGTCGTTGGTGTCGAAATTGAATGCACATGAAATGGACGCGCGCGCGTCGCGTCGGACGCGTCGTCGCGACTCGAAGGAATGACTGCCGACTGAATCAATCGCATCGCATCGCAGACGCTGACGGGGGCGTTCGAACCGCCGCTCGAAACTTCCATCGGTGACGTTTTCGCGCGATTGGTCAAGGCTCAACTTTTGTTACCGGAATACTGGAGTGACGGACCCCCAGACTACCGTCTCGTCTCGCCCGATGGAACTTGCGGCGATCTCGCGGCGGCGGTGCGCGACCGGTGCCAAATCGAAGGAGACGCTTTGGCCAAGGCTATCATTCAAGGATTTCCAATCCCAGTAAAAGAAGAAGAAATCGCAAAGACGACGATTGAGGAAGCGGATGGGGCGGAGAAATCAAACGAACCGGTGACGCCGCAGCTTACCGTCTCGCGCGCCGTCGCAAAGGCGCCGCCGACGACGCGGAAAAGGACAAAGACGCCGACGCGAAAGAAGGACGTGCGAGTCGAAACCGAAGCTGCTGCAGAAGAAAACGAAAAAGAAGTCGAAGAAACGCCGGCGCCGAAACGAAAAAGAGCGCCGAGGAAACCATCAAAACCAAAGAAATGTGAAGCGGTGAAACCGATGCGAGAGAGCCCAGTGGTGGCGATTTCGAAACAACTCCAAGGCGAAAGTCGCCCCGAGGAGGCGAAGAATAGAACGCTTCTTCCGAGTACAGTGCGAGCGGTCCGAGATTCGATGGTGACGCAGCGTATCGGTACGGCAATGGAGACAGTCAAGCATCGGAACGATGCGTTTTGGGACTACTTGAAGCAGATTCTCTCGCATCGAGACGAAGCGATTCGGCGCGATTTGTACGGAGTGCATGCGGCGATTGCGTTGTTGCGGAAGGATTTGAAACTTGAACAGTATGGAGTCTCATCCGAGGAGACGCCCGTGACGCCAGATCGACTCGCCGAGGATTTTGCCCGAGAGGCGCAGACTCGTCTCGATCAGTGCGCGAAAGAGCTCGAACGATTGAAACGCCATTTACCGTCGAAAAAGCCGCCGACTAAAATGGACGCCGCTTCGCAAAAGCCGAGCGACGCGGAGGAAGAAGAAGAGCGCAATAAATCGGAGGAGGAAGAACTATCGAGTGAAGAGGTGGAAGAAGATGGACATGCCGTGGCGACGGGGAGTATAGATGCTGCATTGGACGTTCGCGGCGTTTCCCTGCGCGGAGAACGGCTTTCCGCCATGCAGATTGCTCGCAGAGCCACCATGCGGATGCAAGCTCTCTTCGCCGCCGCTGCGGCTGTGAATGACCACGCCCAAGCGCCGACGCCGACGAGCGACGATTCGCCGGACAGCGTCAAAATGAAAACACCTCGACAATAGCACTCGTAAAGAAACCAAAATGGGAACGACCAACTCTATGTAGATGTGTGTGTGATGGTTATCAATTCATGAATTCATTCAACAAATGTACTGCTCGTCTATAGTGACTCGTCTATTAGTCGTGTTCGTCGTGCGTGGCAAGACCGGCGAGCAAAATGACGCCAACGCCTGCCGTGTATGCGAGAAACTTTTGCATCCGAACCGACATCTTTGGCGCTTCGTGAACGCGATGCGTGTGCGACACTTGCGAGCCGGCATTCATACCGTGGACGTCGTTACACTTTTCCGTCGACGTCTCAAACTCATCCGTCGCGATTTCAGTCGCGCCGACGTAAATGAACGAACCGGCGGCCAAGCCTTCGAGGATGAGCGAGGCGATGGGAGAAGAGGAACCGATGGCAACGCCAATGGCGATCCCAATCGGCGTCACCATGGAAAACGCAAACATTATGGCGCAAATATTCCTGAACGCCGTCACGCCCGACTTGTAAAAGGCGAAGCCGATGGAAAACGCCGCGGGCGCCTTGTGGGACATGATCGCGACGGCCACGGTGGTGACGTTCGTCTTTGAGCTCTGCACGCCGAGGGAAACTCCAGCCAAAATGGCGTGAAGACTGATGGCGATGAGCAAGACGTAGGGCGCCATATCATCCTTGGACATGGTTTTCTTCTTGTCTTTCGTCGGGTTCCGGCCGTGCGAGTGCGAGTGCTTCGCGTTGGCGTCTTCGACGTCCGCGCCGGCAGTCTCGTCACCTCCGTGCCCATGTCCGTGATTGTGACCGTGACCGTGTTCGTCGTCGTGTTCGAGAGCGTGTCCGTGCGTGTGAAACAACACGCGTTCGACAAAGAAAATCATCATGTACCCGAGCGTGACGAGGGCGTACGGCAGAGGATACGCCGAGGGCGACCACTTGACGCTCGCGCTCGCTTCGAGAACGTGCGGAAGAATGTGCGTCAACCCGGCGGAGAGGAAAATACCGCCAGAGAAAGCATTCATGAGACCGAGAGATTGATCGATTCGACTCGTCAAAACCTTGGCGAGAAACGACGGGGCGAGACCACCGAGGAAACCCTCGGCGAGAATCGCGGCGCCCATCCAGGCTTTATACCCGACGTGTTTCTTGGCGCCGATTTCTTCATCCGCGTGTTCGTCGTGACCGTCCACCGTGTCAAACTCGCACTCTGGGTCCGCGGCGCAACGAAGCATCCCGAGGCACGCGTTCGCAAACTCGGTCGCATCCAAGCCACCATCACTGTTTGCGTTCGCAGCGCTCGCCAAAACTTCCGTCGGCGTGAGCACGACGACGTCCTCATCGTGTTCCTCATCGTGTCCGTGTCCGTGACCGGCGTGACCCTCCTCTTCGTCGCCGCCTTCCATGCGTTCCCGAAGCGCCTCAAACAGTTCGTCCAACTCGGTCGCGTTCAGTTTATTATCCCCGTTCCCATCGTAGGTTTGCATGACGTACGTTCCCGTCGTTCCGGCGTATCCCGCCGCGTCCGTCGCGGCGTCGACGCCGTGGATCGCGCGCGTGAGGTGCAGCGCCGACACGCCGAACACCGCCGTCAGCGCCAGGGCGTGTCGCCGGCACCTCTTTCGCGGGACGCGCGGGACGACGCGCGAGGCGTCCTCGGCGTCCGTCATCGCATCGTTCGTCGTCGTCGTCGTCATCACCGCAGTTCCTTCGTCTCAAAAACCGGTCGTCCGCGTGTGCCGTGCGCGCGCGCCGACGTTTGGCGCGTGCCAATGCTCGAGCATCGGCGTGTGCCATCGGTTTTTTATTATTTCTTGAGTCATGACTCGTCAAATCGATCGGTGTACCCCATCACGATGGAGTTTCACGGCTCACGGCTCGCGGGCGCGCCGGCGCTTCGTCCGTCTCGTCCGCGTCCGTCTCGTCCGTCTCGTCCGCGTCCGTCTCTTCCGCGTCCCGGTTCCCAGTTCCCGCGTCCGTCTCGTCCGCGCGTCTCCTCACCCGGAAGCGGGAGCGGGAGCGGGAGCGGGAGTAGGAGTAGGAGGGGGGGGTCATACACGTTTTATTGAGTCATGACTCGTCGTTCCGTCCATGGGAAATCGAACCGGCGCGCGACGACGAAACGAAACGAAACGAAACGAAACGAAACGCGATCTCGCGACGACGGCGCGACGACAGTGCGAGACGCGGGACACGGGCGGCGGGATCGATTCGGTCGCGTCGGTGATCGCGTCGTCGATCGCGTCGGTGATCGCGGGGCGCGCGAGACCCCGCGGACGTCCGTCTAAATCAGACGATGGCACGCGAAGCGCCGCGAGGGGAACCACCGGTGACCGACGCCGACGCCGACGCCGGCGTCGGTGATCGCGGCGGAAGGTCGCTGGGAACGACGAACGCGGGGACGGTGGGCGCGAAACGCGCCGGCGGTGGACGACGGTGTAACGCGCTGAGGATCGGGGAACGTCGCGCGAGCGCGACGAAGAAGAAGATGAGAACCGAGACCGAGACGGACGCCGGGGAAGCGGATGACTCGGAAGAAACGGAAACGACGCTCGTTTGCGTGCGAACGTGGGACGAGAAGGAACTCGTCGACGCCGCGCGGGTATCCGCGGGAAGCGCGTGGAAACCGGGCGGGATCGGAGGCGGGTTCGGCGTCGGTGGCGTCGGTCTGGGACCGCGCGTCGCGGGATCGCCGGGGAGAGGGGAGATTAGACAGAGCGTACAAAAAGTGGCTCGGTCCAAGGGCGTGTCGAGCGGGCGGAAGTACACGAGCAAGTACCGCGGGGTGCATCAGACTTTTCCCACCGGTCGTTGGGAGGCGCAGTTTAGAAGAAACGGGAAACCGACGTCGTTGGGATGCTTCGATAGGGAGGAAGAGGCGGCCAAGGCGTACGATAGGATGATGTTGTGGTGCGAGATGCACGCGTCGCAATTGGCGACGAGTGGGGTGTCTTCGCCGCAGAAACAAGGAGCGGTGGCGTTGAATTTTGACGTGTCGACGTATGCGAACGATTTACACGCGTTGGAACACATGTCTCAGGATGATCTCATGCTCGAGCTTCGTCGGCTCGGTCGCGTGCAAGCGAGCGGAGCGGTGAATTTTCTGCCGTAGTCGTCGCGTCAGTCGGACGTGACGGACGTCGCGCGCTCACACCGAGCGCGCTTTGTATTTATACATGCATTTCAAAAATGTCCGAGTCTCGAATCGTCGAATCACAGCGTATTCAAGCCCCTACTGTAAGTGAAAGCGTCAACGTCGTCGGTTTCGATGACGTTCAACTCAACCTCTCAGACATGGCAATCGTCAGACCCCGTCGATGGCTGCCGCGATCGCGCGCGCAGACAGGCTGAAACACCACCCGAGAGCGTCGACGACGAATCAAAGGGTGAGACACGCGTCGTTCAAAACGGGCGTGCGCAAGGTTACAACAGGACGAGGAAGCGCGATGCGAACCAAGGCTTCGAGCGATGTAGATGTTGACGAACAACGCGGAAGCTCGTCGTCGTCGTCGTCGTCTCACGGACCGACGATGTACGGCAAGCTCATGCAGAGCGTGAACGCGGCGGGAATCGCACTGTTTTTCAAGTCATCCGTGACGGATAGAACGCTCGCCATGCCGCAGGTTTCGTGCGAGGACGCGTCGAGCGTGGATTGGGCGCACTTGAAGAGTTTAGGTTTCGTCGGCGTCGTCTTCGATAAGGATAACACCCTGACGACGCCGTACGCGTTGGAGATTCATGAAAACGTGAAAGAGTCTCTCGAGCGGTGTAAAGCGGCGTTCGGACGAGAGAACGTGGCCGTGTACAGTAACTCGGCGGGATTGAAGCAATACGACCCAGACGGCGCCGAAGCGGACGCGATGGAGCGCGCGCTCGGGATCAAATTCATTCGTCACGCGACGAAGAAACCCGCGGGAGATGTCGACGACGTCGTCGCGCACTTTCCCGGGTGTGATTCGGCGAAAAAGCTGATTTTCGTCGGGGATAGGTATTTAACAGATGTCGTCTACGGCAATCGACACGGCATGTTTACCATCAGAGTCGCCCCGTTCACCACCAAAGGCGAATCCATCTCCATCAAGAGCGCTCGAAAGATTGAAGAATCCGTCGTCGCCCTCTGGCGATCCTTCGGTGTCGCTCCGCGGCCACACGAGCGTCTTTTCCCGGGCGCCGCTCCGCCTTCAGCCGAAACCGCGTCTCGTTGGAAGCTCATCGAAGGCGAACCAGCGACGGAAAACCTCCGTCGCGTCACCTCATCTCGATAGTCATCCGTCGTCAATCCATTGTATTCGCATTTCCATCCCTTAGAAGTTCCAAACGCGACAAGCCCGCGCGATTGATTGCCACGCGCACCCGCGTCCGCGCGCTCAGGCGCGTAAAAGGAATAAAGCAAAGCACTCATCGACGTCACACCGACGTCATTCCGAGTCACGCGCCCGTCGTCGTCGTCTCAGAACCACCCGCACGAACCACCCAATGCGCGCACAAACCCACCAATCCACCGTCGCGGCCGTCGCCGCCCGCGGACGCACCGGCGCGGCGCCGCGCAAGCCCGCCGCCGCGCGACGCGCGACGCTTCGCACCAGCGCCGTCGCTGAACGTACGTCACCCTCTTCGACCGTCGCCACGCGCGCGCGCGTTCGATCGACGCGCGCGAGAGGAGCGGGTGAAGACAAACGACCCGAGTTTGATCGATGCGCGACGGGACCACCGACGCGGCGACGCGCGCGACGACGTTGGACCCCTATGGTCGATTCGGAATGCGTCCGCCGCCGGCCAGCCTTATCCGCGGTTGCTTTTTTGACTGAAGACTGACTTTTTCTTTCCTTTGCGACGGACAGCGGCTGTGACTGGAAACGAAACGGCGAGAGATGAGATTCGTAACATTGCCATCATCGCGCACGTCGATCACGGGAAGACGACGCTCGTTGACTCGATGTTGGCGCAATCCAAGGTGTTTCGCGACAACGAAAAGGTTGAAGAACGCATCATGGACTCGAACGACCTCGAACGGGAACGCGGTATCACTATTTTGTCCAAGAACACGGCGGTGACGTACAAGGATAAGAAGATTAATATCATTGATACCCCGGGTCACGCTGATTTCGGTGGTGAGGTTGAACGCGTGTTGAACATGGTTGACGGAGTGTTGCTCTTGGTGGACTCCGTCGAAGGCCCGATGCCGCAGACGCGCTTTGTGCTTAAAAAGGCGCTCGAGATTGGTCTCAAGGTTGTCGTCGTCGTCAACAAGATTGATCGCGACGGTGCTCGACCAGATTACGTCGTGGATAACACGTTTGATTTGTTCTGCAACCTCGGCGCGACTGATGAACAGTGCGAATTCCCGGTGGTGTACGCCTCTGGTTTCAAGGGTATCGCCGGTATGGAACCGGACCAATTGGCTGACAACCTCGAGCCGTTGTTTGACATGATTTGCAACGACGTCCCGGCTCCGATTGCTGACGTGAACGCCCCGCTTCAAATGTTGGTCACCAACCTCGATTACGACGAGTTCAAGGGGCGCATCGCCCTCGGTCGCGTGCGCGCGGGCACTATCAAGAAGGCGCAGCAAGTCAAGATTGGCGTCCCGGGCAAGGATGCTCGCGCCGGTAAGATTAACGAAGTGTTCATTTACAACAACTTTGTGCGCTCTCCCATCGATTCCGTCGGTGCGGGCGATATTTGCGCCATTGCTGGCCTCGAAGACGTCATGATTGGCGAAACCATCATGGTCGAAGGCGCCTCTCCTCTTCCGACCATCGAAGTCGAAGAGCCGACTGTGCGCATGTCCATGAACGTGAACACCTCTCCGTTCGCCGGCCAAGAGGGCAAGTTTGTCACCTCTCGTAATATTAAGGCTCGTCTCGACCAAGAACTCGAGCGTAACTTGGCTCTCAAGGTTGAACCGGGTGACACGGCTGATTCCTTCATCCTCTGCGGTCGCGGTGCTTTGCACATTACCATTTTGATTGAAACCATGCGCCGCGAAGGCTATGAGTTCACCATTGGCCCGCCGGAAGTCATCACCAAGACGGACGAAAGCGGCGCCAAGGTTGAACCGTACGAAGAAGCTTACGTCGAAGTGCCGGAGGAGTACACTGGCTCTTGCGTCGAACTTCTTTCCAACCGCAAGGGTGAAATGCTCGACCTCGTCACCGACGACAAGGGACAAACCAAGATGAAGTACAAGGTTCCGACTCGTGGTTTACTCGGCCTCCGCAACGCCGTGTTGACCGCCACTCGTGGTACCGCTGTGTTGAACACCAACTTTGACTCTTACGGTCCGTGGGCGGGTGAAATCGCCATGCGCGACAACGGTTCTCTCATCGCGCACGAAACCGGTCAAGTCACGTCTTACGCCGTTCAAAGCGCCCAAGACAGAGGTATCCTCATCGTCAAGCCGGGTACTGAAGTTTACGAAGGCCAAGTCGTCGGTATCCACCAGCGTTCCGGCGATCTTAAGGTGAACGTCTGTAAGAAGAAGGCTGCGACCAACGTTCGTTCTAACAAGGATGCGACCGTCGTCCTCAACGAGGCGAAGGACATGAGCTTGGATGATTGCGTCGAGTACATTGCCCAAGACGAACTCGTCGAAGTCACGCCGCTCAACATTCGCATTTGCAAAAACCCGAAGATGAAGAAGAGATAAATTGGAGAAATTTTTAGTCTATTCATTAAATGTACTAGCGCATAGGCATCAGGTTGTAGTTGTCGATCTCATAAGTCCATATTATCGTCGTCGTCGACCCCTGGCGAATGTTGGCTCTCTTCCTCAAACAATTCTTCGTCTCCGAATAACTTTGAGTACGCCATTTCCGCGGTTCGAACTATACCGTTGAACGTGGCCGCGTCGTCCGGTGCAGGACAAAGGATGACGTTTGGACTTGCGCACTCGACAACTGGTTGGTTGCAGCACGCTTGCGTGTACGTCGTCCCCCACAAGATTGTCGGTCGCCTCTCCTCGTCAGCCCCAAAGATATTCGATTTCGATTCGTCCTCGTCGCTGCACTTCGCAACAATGTCCAACACGGCGTTGAGATTGACGAATGGGTCTTCGTCGCATCCGTCGTCGACGAGATTGGACAAGTACAACAAGTATCTTCCATCTGGACAACACCCCGTGTGCGAACCGATTTGAAGCGCCCGGACGACGCTCTTTTGTTCGGCTCTGAGACTGTGCGGCGGGAAGACGACGAAAACTTGATCGTATGAAGAAACCAACGGGGCGTCGAGTATGCAAACTGCGTGCGCCAACGTGCTGGTTGCTCTTCCTGGAGGAGCCGGCGCGACGACGTGTTTTACTCGCACGTCTTGTCCTCCAACCGACGTCATCGACGTCACGGCGTCCGCGCTCGGTGTCAAGTCCTTCATCCCTTGGCGCAGAATGAATGTCGCGCCCTCCACAGCGGCGACCCGACAAAAAGCCTGCGGAATGTCGCCCACGCCGTAGAGCGGAATCAAGCACGCTCCCGTTTGCGGTCCGTATTTGGCCACAGAGGAAATGTAAACCTTTAAAGCTTCGAGCGCCTCCAACGCGTCGCAATCGGCGCGCGTTTGCAACGCCAGCGCGTACATTACGGCAGCTTTCAACTTTTCAGTCAAACCGTGCCTCGTTAAAAACGCATCCATCTGTTCTCCTTTCTCCACTCTCAATCCATCCTCCTCTACGATTTCATTCCCGCCCCACTCGCTCCCCGGCGCCCCCACTGCGACGTTCGTCTCCTCGCCATTCTTCCCGCTCCTTCGTCTCGCCACTTCGTCTTGCATCGCCGCGCTGTGCACGAGTTTCAAAAAGCGCATCAACGCGCGTTTTTCCGCGCCCGACAGCGTCGCGTCTTTAAACACGTCGCTTCGGTTACTCGCCACGGCGCGAGCGCAACCATCCATGTACACAAATGTCCGCTCCACCGCCTTGAACTCCAAGTACCTGTGCGCGCCCGATCGAACGATGGATTCACAAAACGCATCGGCACCGAGGACCAACCGCGGCGCGTTTAAGTCTATCGAATACCCGCGCGTCGGCGACGCCAAAGACGTCGCTTCGGCAACCGAGCGTAATCTCGATAATCTTTCCGGGATCACACGACCCGTTGTCGCGTCTACGCACGCGCCAAAGACTGCTTTATGACGATGAGTGTTCTCCGTGAGCTCCTCATCGGTCTCGAAGAGCTTTCCGAGATCGCACGACGGTTTAAAGGCGCCGAAAGCTCCACCGTAAGATGTCGACGCGTCCAAGTGTAAAACGTTTCTTCCTCTCTTCGCGCACGCCGCGGCGAGGATGGACTGCGTCAGACCGGTGCCGATGATGCAGACGTCGCATTCTTGAGGCAAATCAAACTCGTCGGCGTGTCTCGGACGAATCATGTCGTCCGGCGAGGAGGTCATCGTGTTCGGTTGTGAGGACCGCCAGGTCACTCGCGCGCGTCAGAAATTTGTTTGGAAGTCTCACTACGTGGGCTACCGGTGGTGTGCTAGTACATTACAATCAAGCTAATAAATGTCAGTCTGTCTTCTTGGCAAACTTACCCTTGCCCTTTTCCAACAGCGGATCGTGGTATTCGTAATCGTTCACGTTGGCTTCGTAACTGCCGGCGTTTCTCTTTGCATCCTGAACAAAGGCAAGTTTGTGCGAGCGCCAATCGCTGTCGTCATCCTCTTCGTCATCCATATAGTAGAGACCTTGCGGGACAAAACGTGAGACGCCGACGGCGCCTTCACGTCCTTCGTCTTTCGCGTTCTCGGCGTTGCTCGCCGATGGAGCCGCCTGAGACTGCTTGGCGTTGAACGCGGCGAGACGAGCAAGCGTATCCTTCTCGCGATCAACCACTCGGCTCCTGCGAGCCTTGGCCTCGATTCGTTTAATCTGGTCCGATGTCATGAGCGCGGCGTCATCTTCTCTCACAGCCCGCTTGCCTAGACCGAGCTTTTTCAATTTACTTGCCTCTCTCTTTTTGCGCTCCGCTTCGCGAGCCGCCTTTTCTGCTCGACGTTTCTCTTTGATCTCGCGCTTGTCGCGCTTAGAGTTGAGGGCATCCGCCTGCGAACGGATATCCTTTTCAATATCTTCGAGACCGCCCTCAACGTCGCGTAACTCGCGACGCTTATCAATCATTTTACGGCGCATTTGATCTTGGAAAGCAGCGGCATCACCCTTTGCGCCCTCGTCCCATCCGCGACCGCCTCCATCTTCATCCCTCTCTTCATCGCTCACATCCTCCCCCATATCCTTGAGTCGCTCTTTCACGCGTTGTTTTTTCTCGCGCGCCAGCGCCTTCTCCCGGGCGGTGCGTTCGAGCATCTCCTTTGTCTCATCCGCGTCGGCGTCCACCAACGTGGCGTCGCCGCCCACGTCGTGAGAAGACTTCATTCCCTTCAATCCAACCTCTTCGATCGTCGCCTCTTCCTCGGCAGCCTCTTCACCGAAAGACAACAAATTAAGTTTCTTCTTCTTCTTCTTCCCTTGTGCCTCAACTTTGCGAAAATCGTCCTCGGCCGTTTCCTCCGCGGCTTTTGCGCGCGGTACGATGTCTGGAAACGGGTTCCCCAAAACCTCCGTTCTCAGCACCCTCGGCGCCGGATCCACCGGCCTATCCCCTTGCGTCTCAACCTGCCCAATCTGAATCGCGTTATACATCGTCGCCCCGGCGACTTTCCCGAATATCGTGTGTTTTCGATCCAACCAACCGCACTCTCCCAACGTGACGAAAAACTGACTCCCGTTACTATCCCTCCTCCCAGCGTTCGCCATCGCCACCCGCCCTCGCACGTTAAACTTTAACCGCGAGTGAAACTCATCCTTAAACGTCCCTCCGTACGTCGATTCACCCCCGGAACCCGTGTTCGTGGGGTCCCCGGTTTGAATCATAAACTCGGGTATGCACCGGGTAAACTCGCACCCATCGTAGTAGTTTTCGAGGCAGAGCTGAACAAAGTTGCGCGTCGCCTTGGGCGCCTCTCGCGGGAAGAGCTCGATCTCAATCTCCCCGTGCGTGGTGTGTATCACGCACTTGCCCTCGGTCGGGGGTTCGAGCGAGTACACCTGAGACATTTCGTTCGTTCGTTCGCGAGGCTAAAAGTGACGGCTTTGCCGATTGCGTCAGAGTTCGACGCCGCGACGTACGCCATGACGACGACGACGACGACGACGACGTCAGACGAGGCGGAGAGACGCGTGCGAGCGATCGCAGAGGTTGTCGCGACGCTCGTCAAGTCGTCAAACGCGCGCGGGGAGGAGTCGTTCGTCAACCTGAATGCCGTGAAAAATGCGGCGGCGCGAAAGTATAAACTCTCACGCGCGCCGAAACTCACCGAACTCATCGCGGCGGTGCCGGTGGAGCATCGAGAGGCGTTGCTTCCGAAACTGCGGGCGAAGCCGGTGAGAACGGCGTCTGGGGTGGCAGTGGTTGCGGTGATGAGTAAACCGCACCGGTGTCCGCACATCGCAACGACGGGCAACGTGTGCGTGTATTGTCCCGGTGGACCGGATAGTGATTTCGAGTACAGCACGCAGTCGTACACGGGGTATGAGCCGACGTCGATGCGGGCGATTCGGGCGAGGTACGACCCGTACGCGCAGAGTCGAGGGCGAGTGGACCAACTTCGGCGACTGGGGCACGCGGTGGACAAGGTTGAGTTTGTGCTCATGGGAGGAACGTTCATGTCGTTGCCGATTGAATATCGTGATTACTTTATTCGAAATTTGCACGACAGTTTGAGCGGGGCGAGCAGTTCGTGCGTGAGCGAAGCGGTGCGAGCGTCGGAACAGAGTAGAACAAAGTGCGTCGGGTTGACAATCGAGACGCGTCCGGATTATTGTCAGTCGCCGCATCTGAGACAGATGCTTTCTTACGGTTGCACGCGATTAGAAATCGGTCTGCAGAGCATTTACGAAGATGTTGCGCGCGATACAAATCGTGGGCACACCGTCGCCGCCGTGCAAAAGTGCTTTGAGTTGGCCAAGGATGCGGGTTTCAAGGTGATTGCGCACATGATGCCAGATTTGCCAAATGTCGGCATGGAACGCGATTTAGAATCTTTCAGGGAATTCTTTGAATCCCCCGACTTTAGAACGGACGGTTTAAAACTGTATCCAACGCTCGTCATTCGCGGCACGGGCTTGTACGAGCTCTGGCGGACGGGCAAGTATAGAAATTACCATCCCGAGCGATTGGTGGACCTCGTGGCGAGAGTGCTCGCGCTCGTGCCTCCTTGGGTGCGCGTCTATCGAGTCCAGCGCGACATCCCCATGCCTTTAGTCACAGCAGGTGTGGAGAAGGGTAACCTTCGCGAGCTCGCCATGGCTCGTATGGCTGATTTAGGATTGCGATGTCGCGACGTGCGCACGCGCGAAGTTGGTTTGCAGGATATCCACAATCGCGTCGCGCCGACGCACGTCGAGCTCGTGCGACGCGACTACGTCGCAAACGGTGGTTGGGAGACCTTCTTATCGTACGAAGATCCGAGACAAGACATCCTGGTCGGACTGTTGCGTCTTCGTCGATGCGGTCGAACGGCGGCGAAGACGTCTCCAGTACTCAAAGGCAAGTGCTCCATGGTTCGCGAGCTTCACGTCTACGGCACCGCCGTTGCCGTCCACTCCCGCGACAAGGGCCGGTTCCAACACCGTGGATACGGCACTTTGCTTATGCGAGAGGCTGAGCGCATCGCGCGCGAGGAGCACGGTTCGCACAAGCTCGCCGTCATTTCCGGCGTCGGCACGCGTCACTACTACCGCAAGCTCGGCTACGAACTCGAGGACACGTACATGGTCAAGTATCTCGACGAGTAAATGGATGCGCAGATTTAGAGGAACACACATAGAACATACCAGTAGAATTTTGTACATGAGAATATGGAATTGTCATCGTCATCGTAGCGTAGGCGAATCGCCGCGATGCGCAAACGCGACAAATTCCAGTATGATGCCAAGTGGCGTATTTCTCTTGTCCAGCCGACCACGTCGGTACGCGACGTCACTCTCTCGCGCGTCGACGACGCTGGGGTCGAACGCATCGACGATGAACTTAAAGCTCGCGACGCACGCGGCGATCGGCAACCCGCGCGCGACGCGCAGACGCGCGAACACGCGTCGTCGGGTGTTTTGGTTAACGACCGTCTGTTCTTTGCTCTTGATTTTCGCTGCGATGACTCGAGAGGCGCGCGCGGATGACGATGACGACGACGACGACGACGACGACGACGACGACGATCACGATCACGGCGGTTCCCTCGTCGACCCGGCGACTTGCGCTTTGGAATCGGATTCGCTGACGTGGTGCACGTACGCCGGAATCGTCGGGGGCCTAGACGTCGCCTACGCGCCGGTGACGAACGACACGAGCACGGTAAATCATTGGATCAGAGCGAGATTTTCGGGAGCTTTGAATCCAACGACGAGCGGTTGGGCGTCTTTCGGGCCCGGTAGGTCCATGTCTTCGGCGGATGTCGTCGCCGGAGGTGCGGGACTGTCCGTGACGCGTTACACGTTGACGAGCACGGCGATTCCATCGAATCCTTGTGCATCAAATTGCCCGATAACTTCGGCTACGCACGCTTCGACCAGCACTTCGACGGAGATCAAGTTCAAGTTTGTCGACGCTAGCTCGGCTCCCGGCTCGATATCCTTCATTTGGGCCATGAAAACTTCCGGTTGGCCTGGTACGCACTCGAGCAGAGGCGTCGTGTCGGTTGACCTGACTGGTAAAGGAGGTTCCACCTACGGGAGCGGTTCTCACTTGAAGCGAGACGTCGCACACGGTGTGTTGATGGCGCTGGCTTGGCTCATATTTATGCCGTCGGCGAGCGCGGCGGCGCTGCTAAAGAATATTATTCCCAACGGCATGTGGTTCAACGCGCACCTCGCGTGCGTCGGCGCGGGCTCTTTACTTTTCGCAGTCGCCCTCGGTCTCTTGATTGGACGCGATGAGCACGGAGAAGATGATGATTTAGAGAAACACTACGCGCTCGGCGTTGCCGTCATCGCGCTTTGGCTCATTCAGCTCGCTCTCGGCGCGCTTCGCCCGAACAAAAATCCAGAGCAAGGCTCCCGTCTCGGTTTCATCCCGACAGCTCTTCGCCCGTTATGGTTCTTAGCGCATCGCATCATCGCTCCCTTGGTGATTATTCTCGCCGCCGCCACTTGCTGGGTCGGCACCGAGCTCATGGAGGATAGATACGATAGGTACGACTCGATCGGCACGTACGTGCTTCAGCGAGGCTTTATATTTGGCGTCTTCGGCGGCATCGTCCTCGTCGCCATCATTCTTTACTTCTCCGTCCAACGCGGGATGACATCGGGCGTGCGAACGCGTCGCGGCAACGATGGTTTCCACACCATGACGGCTGTGCGAGGCTACGAGCTCGCTTAAATTCGTCCTCCCGGACAGTTGTGTACTTTCATTTGTGTATTTCATTTGTGTATTCATTTTCGTGTTTAACCGAAATCCAAATATCTCGAGTAATGACCCGTCAAATAGGTAGTGACTCCCAACGAAACCAATCCGTTCCGTTTCGCAGACGGTAGTCACTCGCGCGCGCGCGCTCGGAACGACGCGACGATGCCCGGTCCGACGCTCGATTTTAGTTTTCTCAACGCCTCCGCGAGAGGCGGTGACGTCGGTAAACACGTCGAGGAAACGTACGTGCGAGACGACGACGACGACGACGACGAACGCGAGATCTTCGTTGAGCCGTTTTCTCAACCTCGGTTGTTTGAACGCGCGCGAATGTAGACTGACGACGCGACGCGCGCGCGATACAGGCTCGATGAATTGAAAGGAACGGTGCACGAGTGTAATTTTAAGTCACCGGCGGTGGAAGACGTGCGTGTATCGACGATGCGATGGGTGTAGGAACGCGAAACGGGGTTGAGATCGAGACGCGCGCGTAGGTCAAAGGCTGGGCGCTCTCGGGAACGAAAGACTGACGAGAAGGCTTCATCGTGACTGTTTTACTCGCGCGCAGTTTGATTCCTTCCAACGCGAAGTGATCAATTACGTTAAACCCGCGCACGGTACGACGACGTTGGGTTTCATCTTTGAGCACGGGATCGTCATCGCCGTCGATTCTCGCGCATCTCAAGGACCGTACATCTCTTCGCAAACGGTGAAAAAAGTGATTGAGATCAACCCGTTTTTGCTCGGTACGATGGCTGGTGGCGCTGCTGATTGTCAATTCTGGCAGCGCAACCTGGGGATTCAGTGCAGATTGCACGAATTGGAGAATGGAAAGCGAATCACGGTGCGCGCGGCGTCCAAGCTGTTGGCCAACACCTTGTACAGTTACAAGGGCCGAGGCTTGTCGATGGGCACCATGGTTGCGGGGTGGGATATCAACGGCCCGGGGCTTTATTACGTTGATAGCGAAGGAACTAGACTCAAGGGTCAGCGATTCAGCGTTGGATCGGGTTCGCTGTTTGCGTACGGTGTTTTAGACCAAGGATACAGATGGGACTTGTCAGTCAAGGAGGCGTGCGAGCTCGGACGCAGAGCCATCTATCACGCAACCTTCAGAGACGCCTTTTCTGGTGGTACGGTGAGCGTGTACCACGTCGGTGAGAATGGATGGACCAAGGTGACTGGAGATGACGTAGGTGAGTTGCATTATGGCTACTATCCGTCTGAACCGGTGCCGGATGTCGACGCGCACTGTGGCGGTTTGGGCAAGAAGGAAGCCGAGGAGCGCGAGCGCGCCGAAGCCACCGCGATGGAGACGTGAACGTGAATTAGCTGTACCTATGAGAATACTTAGTTTTTGAATGTCGATGAAAATGATATCATCCTTTAAAAAATCTACTTAGTGTGTCTAGTGGAGCCTAAAATCAAACGTCGTCTTCCTCCAAGCCTTTGAACAGGGGAGATTTGATTGGACTCGCCAAAGGCGAGCGCGAAGAAGAAGAGGGTCGAGGAGACCTTGGCGAACGCACCGGCAAGGCTGTGATCGGTGTCGGTGCAGGTCTAGAAATCGGAGAGCCCGGCGTCAAGCTTCCGGGAGTGAGCCAGAAGGAACGACCGGGAGAACTTTGAGGCGAACTCGGCATCGGAGATCCCCCAGACATGCTCGTTTCCAATGTTTTCAACCTCCTCGAGAGAGATTTTACTTGCGACTTGCTGGCTGACATGGCGTCGTCCTGGAGTTTTGTCAGCGCTTCGTAACGATCGAGCTGCGAGCGCAACTCGTACGCTTCCTCTCGGGCCAACTTTTTCGTCTCCAACGCTTCGGCGAGTTCGCGTTCGAGCTGCGAGACGCGCTCCTCATTCTCGCTCGCAATCCGATCCGCAGACATTTCCAACCCTCTTTTCATGGCTTCAATTTCGAGTTGTGCCGTCTCCTCTGCCCGCTTGACAGCGATCGCCGTTTCCGCTTTCGCTTCTTCCACCTGCGCTCGCAACGCGTCGAGCATGGAAGATAACGAAGACGATTCATCCTTCAGACGCTCCATCAACTCCTCGTCATCCGCGCTCGCAGACTTGCGCTTGTTGAGAAGGGTTGTTAAATCACGAACATTGGCTTGAGACTCCTCGAGCTCTCCTTGAAGCTGCAAGATTTTTTCGTTGAACGTGCTGCGTTCCGCCTTGAGAGCGGCGACGTCCTCATTCACAGCGATGAGAGACACTTCGAGCGCATCACGCTCGCGAACGCTCGACTCGAGCTTTTCAGTCGCTTCGCGCACAGCCATTTCCGCGACAGCTCTAGCTTTTTCGGCTTCTATGGTGCGCTGCGTGGAAGCGCGGATGGATGATTCAGACGCATTCGAAAGAGCGTCCCGCTCGGCTTCAAGAGCCGTGCGCAGCACATTCTCGTGCTCCCGCTTCAAGCTATGAATCTCATCCTCTAGCTTTCGAACTAAGTCTTCTAGTTCAATTACTCTCTCTTTGCTTGATGCGCTCAATCGCTTTTCGTAGTAGTTCGTGATTTTCGACACGACGTCTCTGACGTCTTGTGCGCACTTGCCCTTCATGACGCACATTTCATCCACGAAATACTTCTTCATCGAGGTGTTTTCCTCCTTGGCGCGTTGTATCTCAGCCGTTAGGTGCGTCAACCTCCCCTTGAGCATCATAATCTTACGTTTGTGTCCTCCCACGTCGCCCAGCACACCCTCCAAAGACGACACCTTGATTGATAAATCCTGATTCTTCACTTCCAAGCGGCTGACTTGTGCGCGCGCATCCTCGCGTTCCGATTCCATCGTTCGTAATTCACGACGCAAACTGGCGATGGAGTCATCCCGCGCGTGAAGCAATTCCCTCGAGCTCGCGAGTTCTGAGCGATACGACTCAAACTGTCCCACGGCTTCGTCCATGTCGCGTTTGGCCGCCGCCGCCGCGTGCGTCGCGTTCAGTCGTTCCTGCCTCGCCTTTTCGAGCGCCTTCTCCATGTCCTTCAGTTTCGATTTGAGCGCGTTCGCTTCTCTCGCCGCCGCCACTTCTGTTGAAGACGCTAAAGCGCCGAACCGACCGATCGAATCTCGCGCGCGCTTTGCCGCTTCCCGCTCCGCCTCGCTCAAGCGTTTTTCGTACTGCGCCACTTGGTCGGCAATCCGATCATCCACGCGAGCCGCGGCTTCGTTCGCCTCGCGCATCCTCAGCTCTGCGGACTCGCGCATGGCGTTAATTTCACTCAACTGCGCGTCTCGCCACTTTGAAGAGGACGACTGGAGTTCTTGCAATCGGCGCTCGCTCGCCGCTCGCTCATCCTCCAGGCGTTTATTCAACTCTTCCACTCTCGCATTCGCCGCTTCTTCTCTCGACGTCGACGTCTTGAGCGCCGCGCGCGCATCGTCACGTTGTCGTAGTACGATTGCCGCGTGCGCACCCAGTTCTTCGTACTTGTTACGCGTCTGAGAATGCGCCGCGCGCTCTCGTTCCAAAACGCTCGCTAACGCGTCCGAGCGCTCCTTACTCGCCCGCGTCCCATCCGCGGCGCGCGCGTCCAAGCCTCGCTTCAACGGTGACGGCTTCAACGGCGACACCGCGGTCGACCCCCTTCGTCGTTGCGCGAGCAAGGGATCATCCCTCGGCAAATTACTACGCAGTTCCTCCATCAAATCGTCATCATCCTCGACGCCCGCGCGTTGAAACCGCGCGCTCAAATTTTCCGCTCCGAAACCGCCGCTCGACCCGCGCGCCCGCTCGTAATCACCACCCGATCCTTCACCCTCCCGGACGAAACCACGAGACGAAGACCCACCCCGCGCATCATCCTCCCGCTCCACCTCTCGCGCCATTCTCTCCGCGAATCCGCGCACGCGACGAATGTACGCGCTCGACGGTTCCGCGCGCGCCGGCGACCCCCACGTCGGAACGCCCGCGAAATCTTCCCCGGGCGACTCATCCCCAGACGACGGTCCGAGGAGCGCCTTATCGATCAACGCCCGCACGCCAGACATCCCGACGACGCGTTTCGACGCGTTTCGACGGCGCGCGCACCGACGGCGCGCGGTCTCGAGCGACGCGTGTTGGAATTCAATTCAAAACTGAAAACAGCTGGAGGTCGTTGAAATTACGCTTCGTTCCGGTTCGCGTGAAATCAACGCGCGCGCAGACGACGACGACGACGACGACGACGACGACGACGATTATGCGCGCGCGCACGCGCGGAGGTACTTTTTCTACAAACGTCGCGCGAGTCGCGTTGTGACGAAATCGTAATCGTCATCAGGCACTCACTCATCTTTTTTGTACGCGCAAACGCTGGCGCTCGACTAAGTATTAACAAATCATCCAAACTAACTACACAGCGACTACCGCGCGCGCGCGCGCGCAGACGGCGGCGGCGCTTTCAATTCGCCGCGTCGCCTTGACCGGATGCGATCTTTGCCGCGCGCGCCCGTTCGGTCTCCATCGCCCGACGCAAAGCCGCGTACGCCTGGGATGGATTGGTACCTTTGGCCAACAAGACGCGCGACGTCTGTTTATGTCCCCTCAACAATGACATTTGCGTCAATCTCAACCCTAAAACCACACCGAGGTACTCCAATAACCCAGCGTTACACGCGTGCGCCGGACCGACGACGTTCATGAAGACGCAACTCGCGCTAATCTTTTCGACGGCGTACTCCTTTGCGCGTTGTTGGACTTCAATGTCCACTTGCGTCGTTCCGTCGGCGCCCGCCACGATGCACGGCGGTGGTGGTCTCGCACCGACGCCCCCATCCGCGTCGTTCCCGCGCGCGTCATCACCCTCCCCGTGATCTTGTTCGTAATCGAACGCGCTCAACGCCCCATCGAGAATGTACAACAACCGCCCGCTCGGTCCCTCGGCTTCGTACCCCACCGGAACCTCGCCGCAAAGGTGTCTAAATCTCAATTCAATCTTCCCGTCGTCCTCGTGTCGGATCCCCACCGGCGTCGTTTGACACGTCGTTCGCATCTTGGCCACGTGTTTCTTCGTGTCGATGACGATGGCGTCGTCCGTTTTCCGCCGCGGGAGCTCTGAGAGCGTCGCCGTGGTCGTGAGGACGTGGTCGCCGCAGAATTTACAATAGTAGACATTGTATTTCGCGTGGGCGTTGGCGCGGTCGTCCGCGTCTTCGGAGGTGAAGACGTGCGCGCTCCCGCGGCGTTTACTCATATCCTCGCTTGTTTGGTTTCGGTTTCGTATCGCCCGGCACCGCGCGGCGGGTGAGTGTGAGGATTCGATTCGATTTCCAAAGGCTCAAAAGAAACCTCCTCTCGAGCGCGCCGAAGCGAGAAGCGACGCTTGAGATGGATGAATGCATGGATGAAATTCTACCGCTAAATCTAAATTCTACGACGCACAAAACGCGTCTAAAAAGACTAATGAGCCGTCTGCGTGGAGTTTTTAACGAAGCGCGGCGTACCGCTCTTCGACGCGTTGACGCCTGCGCTCGTATCGCGCGCGACCTCGAGCGCCGAAGAAACGCGTGGACGCGAGCCGAGCCCAGGCGCGAGCGGCGCGTTGGCGATGGATGAGGGCGGATGGTGGCGTCGAGGCGCTTTGTCGTTGGTTCCGGTGGACGCGGAGATTGGCGTCTGGGCCGTCGTCGGTGATGACGACGGCGGTGGTGGTGGTGTCGTGAATGTGGAGTTTGGAAAAGGATGAAGAGTTGACGCGACGCTTGGATGATTTGGCAGAGACGTTGAGTTTCGTCGCAACCGCGTCGTCGTCGTCGTCACCGTCGTCGTCGTAAGAGGACGAATCGGCGTCGTCCTTATCGACTGAGATTTTGCGTTTGATCTTGTCGCCAGATTGCGTCGGCGTCGGCGTCGTTTCCTCGATGACGCGTCGCATGACGCTCGAGAGCGACGACGGCGCCGAGTCGACGAGTTGACGCTCTGACGACGATCTCGAAATCTTCGCTTCGGCAACGCCGGGATGCTTTTCGGCGTCGAGCAATCTCAAATCCAGTTTCGGTCCCTGCGCACGCGAGTCTCTGCAGCTCAATCGCACCCAGACCTTTTGTAAGAGCTCGTACGATCGAACAAGTGATCTGTCCGTCGATTTGACGACGCGAATCGACGCGTCGGACGTCTCCGTCGTCTCGTCGACGACGCCTGTCTGCGGTGTGGCTCGAACGTGCGAGTGCGAAGACGCACCCGTGACAGAGACGACGAAGCGTTCCAAATCGTCATCCGACGCGAGTTCGGCAATGGCGCGACCATCCTGATCTCTCAATCGAACGGAAGCCTTGATGTGAAACGACGGAAGGAAGACAAGGAAACCATCGTCGCGTATCTCGTGAATCACCGCCGGTTCGACGAGCGGTTTTTCGCGAAGCAACCATAAGAGATAAATTTCTCCGCATCGCGATTGCGCACGCTTGGATGCGCGATTTCGCTCGTTGAGATGCGTCGCGATGGGTTCGAGCGCACCGTGCGCAAGCGAACGGTCGGACTCAAACTTCTTCACGGCTTGGGCATCGCTTCCACCCCGCGCTTGATCGAGCGCGGCAACAATCTGACGATGGACGATGATGTCGGCGTAACGGCGAATCGGCGACGTAAAGTGCGTGTAATGCGTCAGCGCCAAGCCGTAGTGACCAAAGCCTGAATCTTCCGCCGGTATGGATCCAGAACTGACGTACTGCGCCTCAGACATGGCGCGCGTGGCGAGTCCCTTGAAGAGCGTCGCGATTTCAGAGTCTGCAAAAGTTGTGGAAATTCTCGCGAGAGAGGCGTTTAAGGCTTCACCGCTCGAGCAATCGAGCTCGACGTCGCGCGCCGCGGCGAGACGTTTGAGCTCTGCGAAACCATCCTCGCGAGGCGGCGCGTGACGACGCAGAAACGCAGACGTTGGAAACGCTGCGTGTATCGTCTTTGCCGCGGCACTATTGGCGAGAATCATCAGCTCGGCGACGACGCGCATCATCGGTACCTCTCGTTTTTGAATCACTTCGGTCGGCGACTTGGTTTGCGCATCCGTTTCGAATCGAAGCTCCGCGCTCTCGAGCTCCACCGCTCCGTGCGACGCGCGAACGGCGTTCACTTTCGATGCGAAATCGACGAGCATCTTGAGGTCTCGTCGCACGACGCCCGTCTCCTCGACGCCAAAGGCAACGGCATCTTCCGTGGTTGTGGATACTCCGTCATAAATCGCCTGCGCCTGATGATACGTCATTTGATGTCGCGAGTGAATGACGCTCTTGCCAAACCACACATCGACCACATCCAACCTGTCGTTGAGCGTCCACACGCAACTGAGGGCGAGACGATCGCGCTTCTCGAGTAAAGACGCCAAGTTTTCGCTCAACAGGCTCGGAAGCATGTCGAGACGCCGATCAACCAGATACACCGTCGTTCCACGAAGCCGCGCCTCATAATCCAAGAGCGTCCCAGGACGAACAAAGTGCGACACATCGGCGATGTGCACGCCGATCTCAATTGAGCCACCGTTTTGGGGGTTCACCTCTGGTAGAAAGTGCACGCTCAGCGCGTCATCGACGTCCGTGCACCCGGGCGGATCGATCGAACACGCGCGATGATGTCGTAAATCGCGACGTGTCGCGTACTCGCACTCCGGCACGGTCCAGCTTGCTCCGTCTCGAGGCAACTCTGCCAGCGCCTGCGCACCAAATGGATCCGTCGGTACGTCGTATCTCGCCAACAGCGCCGCCATTTCACCGTCCACGTCACCGACGGCACCGAGAATTTTGATCAAATGTCCATTCGGATAACGTTGATTGGTTCGCCATTCGTCGACGCGAACGACGAAGCGCATGCCGACCAAATCGCTCGCGCGTCTCGTCAAAAGCTTAATCTTGACAATCTTACCATCCATTGGCACGCAAAGCGCGCCGTTACGCTTCGCGTGCGGGTTTCTCACGATGTCCTCCTCGTCTACGCTATCCAAGCAGGCGACGACGTCCACGACGCGCCGACGTGCGACGCCGACGATTCGACCGGTGCGAACCCGACGCGCTCCAGACGCGCACGTTTCCGCGGCGTCATCCTCTTTCTCATCGCTCGGAAGAGCATTCGTCGCCGCCGCCGTTTCATCCTCTTCCATCACCGTGTTCACCCTCGACGACGCCCATCGTTCCTTTGGTTCCAGCGCGACGACGACGTCGTCGCCGTGAAACGCTCGATTCATCGCGCGCTTGGACGGAATGAAGACGCCGTCAACGTATCCCTCGCACACGACACCGAGCGTCTTCACCTCGAGCGCGCCGGTGATGAGATTCCCAGACTCTAACCCCTCTTCGATGTCTTTTTCGCTCCAGTGCGCCTCGTACGACGTCCCCACGTTCTCTGCGTCCTCTGTCGTTTCACGCCGCGCGCTCGCGACGTGCGCGGCGTCGAAAGCCGCGCGCGCGCCCGCGTCGGCATCCGTCGTAAGAAACTTCTCCGCAAACCCTCTCCCCGTGGTCACGATCACGCCGTCCGGTAACTTACTACCGCCATCGTTTTCTTCTTCCGCGAACGCGCTCGCGAGCGCATCCGCAACGACGACAACGACGGGAAATTTCCCTCGCACCTTTTCGGCGTAATACGCCGCCGTCGCGCACTCGCGCGACGCGCGCGCCAACCCAACCAACCTCTTCCCCACCCTCGACGTCCCGGCGCAGTGTTCGTCATCAAATACGTGCACACGAAGTCTCTTATCCGCACCGGCGCGTCGTATCGCTCGCATCGCGCGTCCACGAAGCGTCGCGGGACCGCTCGGCTCCAACCGACGCAACGTAGACCGCGCGACGATGACATTCTCCACGCACCCTCGCTCGATCGCCTCGGCGTACCGCACCACCGCGTCGGCGTCAAAGACGACGTACCATCTCGCGCCGTCGGCGACCGACGCGAGGACGTCGGCGCACCCGGCGCGCGCGTTCGCGCGCGCGTGCGTCGAGCACTCTGCGCTTCCACACGCGACGTCTTCACGCACGTACGCCTCTCTCGTCGACGACGACGCGCGGCTCGCCGCGGCGGCGCGCATCGCGTCATCGTCGCCGCCGCCGCCGCCGCCATCGTCGGGCACCGTCATCGGCATTCTATCGGTCGACGACGACGACGCGCGGCGTTCTGAAGCGACGGAGCGAATGAAATCAATCCATTTTCGCGACGACGACGACGCGTACACAACAGCGCGTCGCACTAGAGTATTACAAGTATTACAACAAACAAACAAACAGACAAACGCTTTTAATTCCAATCTCCCATCACGTTCCAGAGTACGCGCACCGCGTGACCGACTCGGAAAACTGCTTGAAGAGCGTCCCGAACGGATTCAACCCGCTCTCCCCGCGTCGCCACGCCCGCAACGCCCCTTTTGGATTCACCGTCAGCGCCGTTCGACCCCAGGTCGTGACCACCTCGCCAGTTTTGTAATCAATCACCGCCAGCGTCGGGAGCATCGTGACTCCGCACCGTCTCAAAATCGCATTCGCCGTCGACACGCGTCTCGCCCGCTCCTCCGCGTCGTCCCCGTCGCTCACTCTCAACATCCCGCACCCGACCGCGGTCAATCTCTCGTACGAATTCTCCGCGTCGCACGCGATGGCGACGCACTCGACTTCGCCCTCGTGCGCCTTCAAAAACGCCGCCAACGTCGGCCCGAAGACTTTACACGCGCCGCACGCGTCGGAACAAAAGTACGCCAACGCGACGCCGGTCCCTTTCGACCCGAACGCCACCGACGGAACCCGCGTCCCATCGTCGTGCGACGTCATGGGAAGTTCCCGAAGCATCGCCGCGACGGAATCCGTGCGTAAACGCCCGACGAGTTCCCCTTCTTCGCCGTCGTCGCGCGGGCGTTCGCACCCTCGGACATTGCACGTCGTCGCGTGATCCTTCCCGGTGCCTTGACACCCGACGCACGTCACGAACCCATCGACGCGATCGGCCACCTGTCCCGTCCCGGCGCACTTTGAACACGAGTGACTTCCCGTCATGACGGACCGGCGAGCGACGCGGTCGACACTGACGGACGCGACGGTCGGGGTCGTCATTAATCCCCTCGCGCTGGAAAAGTGAACCCAAAGTAGAAGCCGAATGGAAGTCGCCGACATCGCGGTGAAACCGGTGCGAGACTTCGCCAAGGACTCGATTCGCCTGGTGAAAAAGTGCTCCAAGCCCGACTCGCGGGAGTTTTGGAAGATCGCGTCGAGAACCGCCACCGGGTTCGTCATCATGGGTTTCGTCGGGTTCTTCGTCAAGCTGATCTTCATTCCGATCAATAACATCATCCTCAGCGCGTGAGCGGCGTCGTATACGGCGCGGGACGCGATTCGGGGGTTGACGGGACGCGAGGTGGGCGAGCGAGACGAAGGGTGCGCGCGCGGCGGGCGAACGGACGGGCGGTAGACGACCGACGCACTCGGAAAGAATGATGAAAATGGATTGGATTCGGGCTTATTAGATTAATTAATGAATGAATACCCGCGCGCTTCATCGACTGCTTAGCGGAGAGACTGGTGGAGATTGTTGGAGAAGACGCGCCGTGTAGAGTGTAACAACTAAACGAGAAAACGTGAGAGTGATCGCTTTCGATCGCGTCACCGTCCTCGAGTCCTCGAGATTCATCCATCATCCATCCATCGTCGACTTTAGGCGCTCGACATTCGTTCACACATATACTATAGTATATGCCCAAACAGTATGAACCCAAAAGGCACATACATATTAAACAAAAACTCACCCCAACAACCGTTACGATTACTACGTTCTCAAAACCAACCGTCATCCATCACAGAGAGGTTTTCAAAGTGATTGGTTTTTTTCCATCCCATTACGTGAAGCAACCGCACCCCCTCTACCAAAACACGGTTCATGACTCGTCAATCGTGAACCCGAACGAAATCCAACGTCGCGTCGCGTAACACCTTTACACGCGCGCGGCGCCGCAGAGCGCGACGACGAACGAACGAACGAACGTGCGGACGAACGTACGGACGGACGTACGGGGGATTGGAGAGGCGCGCGCTTTGGTGTGATCGACCGACGCCACCGAACGAACGAACGAACGGACGGACGGACTGGGGATCGGATACGTCGAGTCCATTGCGTGCGGTTGCGTAACACCATCATCATCTTCTCGATCGATCGCGACGACCGATCGTTCGCGACGACGTTTCGAGCGGAAAAGGGTCATCTCTAGCGCGCGGACGGGTAGAAGGAACGAAGAGCGGGTCGTCCATCCGGAACACCGATCGATCGGGAGGAGGACGGGCGACGAGAAGGATGCGCGGGTCGTCCGCGGAGCGCGCGGCGCTCTTGGGTTCGCGAGACGCGAGAGACGTCGAGGAAGCGCGCGGGTTGTTGTCCGGGGAGGAGAACCGCGATCATCACCGTCGTGGGAAAGCGTCGTCGACATCGGTGAAGATTCGTCGCGCGGCGGGCTTGGCCTTGGCGGGGGCGGCGGTGGTCGTCGGCGCGTGCGCCGTGGCGACGCCGGATCGGTCCACGGGCGTCGGCGGCGCTTTGACGACTCAGGGCGAGTCGAGCGCGAATGGTCGGTTGTCGCGCATCGGTGCATCGCTCGGGCTGTCCCCGGGGCTAAGACGCGCGCAGGCGAGACGTAAAGCGGCGGCGCGCTTGATGAGACTGAGTGACGATCGCAAGCGCAAGGAGGCGAAGCGGACGTCGGACGACTTGACGGAGAAGATTCAGAGCGCCGCGGAAATCAAGGAGGAGCTCGAACGCGTGGTGGATGAACTCTCCAAGTCTTCCCAGGGTGACGGGGTTCGTAAGCTCGTCGAAGAGGCGATCGGGCGCGTGAAGAGTAGCGGTAAGTCGTCGTCAAAGGATCAAACGACGTCGTTTGAGCTTCCCAGATCGGCGCCGCGCAGAGCGCACCGCGCGCGACAACGCGATCGCGTCGCCGAGCGCGCGGCTCAGAGACGCGCGCAACGCACTGGGGCTCGACGCAGCGTCGCCGCCCGCCAACGCGCCGAGTTGGCGCAAGCCAAACGCGCGGGATCGTACCACAAAGCTTTGGAACAAGTTGGCGAGAGACGCATGTCCGAGCTCAAGGAGGAATCGGCGGCGCTCATCAAGCGAATTGAAGAAACGATTTCCAATCGCGTCGAGGAGATTCAAACCGAAGCGGACAAGGAAGGGACGGAGGATGCAAAGCGCAAGGCTAAAGCGAGCATTCAGCGTCTCCAGGAGGAGGGCGCCGCGCGCGTCCAACTCGTCAAAAGTAAGACGGCGAGTCGAATCCAGCTCCTCGAACAAGCCATGTCACCGTCTGCGTCGCTCGGTCAGGGTGAAGAGTCAAAATCAAATGACGACGACGACAAGAAGGAGCACGATCACGATCAGGAGCACGATCACGGCGGCGCAGATGAAACTTCAGAGCAGAGAGCGGCTCGCGAAGCCAGAGAGGCGGAAGCCGCGCAAAGACATCTCGACGCCTTGCGCCAACGCCAAGACGAAGAGGAGCGCGAAATGCTGCAAGCGAACGACGAACTCGCCGAAGAGAGACGCGAAGCTCGCAAGGAAATCGCCTCGGCGGTGCTCGAAGAGGAGCGCGAGGCGCGCGAAGAGCAACGCGCGGCTGAACAAAAGGCTGAACGCGAAGCGCAAGACAAGAAGGATGCCGAGATTGCCCTCAAGCAAGCGCAGGCGCAAGCCGACCGCGCGCGAGAGCACGCGACTGCGGCGAACGAAAGCGTCCAAGAGAGTAAGCAAGAAGTTGACGGCGCCGAGGCGAAACTAACCGCCGAGGAACACCAAGCCGACGAAGCCGCGAAGAAGCTCGAGGAAGAAAAGCGCGAAGCTGAGCGAGAAATAATCGAGTCAAAACGCAAGGAGGAGCAAGAGGCGCGTCAAGAACAGCGCACGGCGGAACGCGAAGTCGAACGCGAGAGAGAAGATGCCGAAAACTTTCGTCAACAAGTCGAAGTTGCCAAGCGCGAGGCTGAGACGGCTCGTATGCAAGCCAAACGCGCCGAAGAAGCCGAACAGCGTGCCGCTGAAGAGCGGGCTGAGACTGAGAGGAAGGCGGAGGAGCGTAGAGAGAAGCACGAGGAGGAGCACGAGCTCGAAGTGGCGGAACGCAAGGCTGAGACTGAAGAGGAACAGCGTCACAGACAAGCCATGCGAGACATTGAAGCCGGCCGATTGGACGAGGTGGACGTCAGCTCTTCTTCAAAGCAAGACGAAAACGACAAGAACGACGACGACGACGACGACGACAAGTACAATTCGGATTTGCTCAAAAAGATTGACGAGAGCATGAAAGCCATGGAGCATAAGTTTGATTCTCTCGACGACGAAATGAAGGGGATTGAAAATAAGATGAATCAGTACCCGGCGTCGCAGGATTCTGACGAGAATCAGTACCCGGCGAATCAGTACCCGGCGTCGCAGGATTCTGACGACGACAAGTACCCAGTCGAGGAACAATACGATGATTCGTACACCACGTTACCAGATGATCAAGACGAAGGCGATTTCGATGAAGACGCCGAAGATCGCGCGGAAATGCTCCAAGAGCGCGTCGAAGAATTGCTCCGACAGCTCGAAGCAGCCCAGGCGAAGAACACTGACGATGGGTACCCGAACAACAATGATGGGTACCCGAACAACAATGATGGGTACTCCACGCGTCGCTACTTTGACGAGGACTTTTTCAGAAGGCGGCCAATTGGCCTCGAACCTGATTTCGAGACGACGGATCCTTCGCAAGAGTCTGGGCTCATGTACGCGTGTCCGAGCAGAAACACGTGCATGAGTGGGGCATCATTGTTCGTGCGAAACAACCAATTGTTGGGCATGCGCGGCGAGTGCGAAGACGGATCGAGCGCGACGGATTTGCGAAGCAACAGTTTCAGCTTGTTTCCAGAGTTCACGAATATTGACCCCACGGTGGATTCGGCGTGCTCCGTCCAATTCGGCGAGGATTCTAGATCTGTGTGGATTCGGCGCGAAGATGACTATGTCATCGCCATGTCGTCCGACGGGACGGCGTCGACGCGTTGCGGACGCGACGTCGCCGCGGCGGCTTCGGTGAGGTATGAATGCCAAAATCCTTTGGCGTGCATCACGGGTTTCCACATCAAGAATGAATACGGCAATCTCGATCACAACAAGGCTCGCACTCCGAACGATTTGGCAATCTCTGAGGTTGACTTTGTGTGTTCAGACGGTAATTTCGCCGTCGATCCAAACACGCTTCGTCGCGATTATGGACAAGTCAGAGTGGACCCGTTTTTCGAAACGGGCGTCGCCGAGACGCCGCAAGAGGATGGATCTACGCGTCGGACGCTGACACCTTTCCTCAAGCTCAAGACGGACACCGTGGTGAGCTCGTCGTTTTTAATGGCGATTCGAGTTCGCGACAGTACGGATCTCTCCGCGGCGGAACAAGAGGGTTGGTGTAACCAACAGACGGAGCAAGCGCATCTCAACGCCTTTCACACGTGCAGAAAGGGGAGCAAGTTGTGCGCCAAGGCAAAGTTTTTGTACAACCCAGATGGGTCCGAGTACGAACTCAAGATGGGTGAGCAAATCTTCAGCGTGCTCGATATGGCTAGCCACGAATCTTCGCGCGTCGTCATTGGCAACGAGGACATGACGGATGGGCATCATGTCAAGTCGTTTCCAATTGCACCGAATGAAGAGTTTTTCAAGTTTGGTCGCAAGTATCAAGTGTGCGCGAGCGCCGTCGAGCGCACCAAGTTTAAGACGGAGGTCAAGGATAAGACGACCGGAGCTGTAACGGATACGTTTTTCAACCGTCATCTCGACGGATCGGCAAAGTTTATCGGATTGAGAAACTCTGGCGAGCGCTCCATCTCAATGGAGGGTGGTCCTCGTCACTTCGACGTTGCGACACCCGCGGCGCCGTCTGAGGATGAAGTCGCCAGTTTGCATTGTTTTGGTTGCGCCGTTTCAGGTGGCGTGCACATTAACAACAACGCGGCGAAACCAGAGACAGCGAAGCAAAGTCCGAGCTCTTCTTCGTACCCAAACAAGCAGTACCCGAAGCAGCAGCAGCAGCAGCAGCAGCAGCAGTACCCGAAGCAGCCGGACTCTCCGCTGTATCCGCAACAAGCGACCACCGTCGAGGAGAAGTTGCAAAACATGGTGATAAAGAAGGATTCGCTTCCAAAATATCCGACGACGGAGCAGCAGCAGTACCCGCAGCAGCAACGGACCAACTATCCGGCGCAACAGCAACAGCAACGGGCCAACTATCCGGCGCAACAGCAACAGCAACGGGCCAACTATCCGGCGCAACAGCAGCAACAACAGGCCAACTATCCGGCGCAACAGCAGCAGCAACAGAACTACTATCCGGCGCAAGAGCAGCAGCAACAGAACAACTATCCGGCGCAACAGCAGCAGCAACAGCCGGATGAATCTGCCGCATCTCTCGCAAAGGAGGCCAAAGAGGAGGAATTGACATCGCTGCGACAACGCCTCAAGGCGTTGCTTCATAGACATTAAAAAGCTTTGCTCGGACCACACTTAGCTATCCGGGAGTCGTCAAACGACAATCTCTACCATTAGTACATTTTCGATCACTCGCACGGTCATTCCTACGATGAACGATTGATCGCCTTGTTTCAATAATAAAATCAAACGTGATATGAGTATGACTTCGTTAGCTCGCTCGAGCTTGTGACTCAATCCCTCATTCTTCACCGCTTTACCCGCGTCGATGAAAACGGTACGCGCGACGACGACGACGACGACGACGCGAACGACACACAAAACCTTCCTCGCCCTCTTTTTTTTCATCTTCATCTCCACGAGTCAGTCAGCTACCGACGCGAACCTCCCACGCGTCGGCGCGCGTTACGCTCGTGGTACATCGAACGCTCGTCCTTCCGCCGCGCATCTCGGCGTCGTTTTGACGCCGAACCGCGTTCGCGCGGAGCGAGCGATACCGATCGGATCGCGCGGAGCCTCGCGCTACCGGACGACGCGCGCAGACGGGTCTCGGCTTTCGAGTCGAGAACCAAGGCGAACGCGCGTTCGGGTCGCGCGTTCGATCGGACATTTCTCTCTTCTTCTTCGCTCGAGCGTGTGCATCGACATTTTTTTGTGATTTTTGCGAGTCTGGGTGACGACTGACGCCACCCCGCGGGGATGTGGGAACCTTTGCAGTGAAAGCGTGAAAGCGAGGACGTCGGATGTGTGTAACACTTGAGATTTAGATGATTTTGTTGTAACCGCGTAATTGTAGTTTTGAGATTCTCGTCGTCTGCGATGAAACCGCTTCCCCGCCCGCGCGTCGTATTCGCGGCGTCGGCCAGCTTTGCGTGCAGAAGCCGAGCGATGTCGTGTCTGGGGGCGCGTGCTGTTGAGTGCATTTTGTTGAAAGTGTCGTGTATGTGATACATGCGTACTTGTTTCTAAGCTCAAGACGGAAATAAGAAGGGAAGGAGCGAAACCTTCACGCGAAAATTTTTATTCACGCTGAAATTTTTTCGCTTTCTCCTTTGGAAGAAGAAATTCTCTCTTCTAGTACAGGAGAAAAATTTTTGATCAAGCCTTGGATCGGCCACGCGGCAGCATCCCCCAGTGCACAGATGGTGTGCCCTTCAATCTGTTTCGTAATCTCTTGAAGCATGTCAATCTCTTCGACGCGAGCGTCGCCCGTCTTCAGACGCGTCATGATGTTGTACAACCAAGAAGTGCCCTCGCGGCAGGGAGTGCACTGCCCGCAGGATTCGTGCTTGTAAAAGTAAGCCAAACGAGCAATGGCATCGATGAGATCGGTCGACTTATCCATGACGATGACGGCGGCGGTACCGAGACCGCTGCCGACGGCTTTGAGCGAGTCAAAATCCATCAAGACTTCGCCGCTCGTTTGCTGGTTGATCATCGGCACGGATGATCCGCCGGGAATGACGGCGAGTAGGTTATCCCAGCCGCCGCGAACACCTCCGGCGTGCTTTTCGAGCAATTCTTTGAGCGGAATGGACATTTCCTCCTCCACGGTGCACGGTTTGTTGACGTGACCAGAGATGCAAAAGAGTTTGGTGCCCGAGTTGTTCTTGCGGCCAAAGGATGCAAACCAATCCGAACCGCGACGCAAAATGGTTGGAGAAACCGCCACCGTCTCGACGTTCGTCACCGTCGTCGGGCAACCGTAGAGACCGACGTTGGCTGGGAACGGCGGCTTCAATCGCGGCTTGCCTTGCTTGCCCTCGAGCGACTCGATGAGCGCCGTCTCCTCGCCGCAAATGTAAGCACCGGCGCCGTAATGAATGTTGACGTCAAAGTCCATGCCGGTACCGCAGGCGTTCTTGCCGAGGTAACCCGCGGCGTAAGCCTCGGCGCGCGCACGCTCGAGCGCCAAACGCTCATTGACGTATTCGCCGCGAATGTAAATGTACGCCGCCCTCGCGCGCATCGCCGTACCCGCAATCAAACAACCCTCCAACAACTTGTGCGGATCGTGGCGCATGATTTCTCTATCTTTACACGTCCCCGGTTCGCTCTCATCCGCGTTAACCACGAGGTAATTCGGTCTCCCATCGCTCACCTTTGGCATGAAGCTCCACTTCAAACCAGACGGAAAACCCGCCCCACCGCGACCGCGCAACCCGCTCGCCTTCATCTCGCTGATGATCCAATCCGCCCCGAGCTCAACCAATTGCTTCGTGTTGTGCCAATCCCCGCGCGCCATGGCGCCCTTAAGAAACGGATCGTGTTTCCCGTACAAGTTGGTAAAGATGCGGTCCGCGTCCTTCAACCCGCCGTGCGTCGTCACCGCCGAAGCCTCCGCCCCGGTTGACATCGTCTTCGCACGAGCCGCCGCCGAAGCGAACGAATCACCACTCTTCTTCGCCGCCGACGCGATGCCCCCCGGCGTCGCCGCGCTCGCCGCGCCCCGTCGCGTCCAACTCACGTCACCACCAACGCTCGCGTGCGCGATCGAACACCGCAAGGCGTGCGTCAACGCCGCCCCACCCTGTTCCGCGACGACCCCGCGCGTCGTCAGCGCCCGTCGCGCCGACGTTCGGGCGAACGCGTACATCGTCGATGCGCTCCGTCCGGTCGCACGTCGTCGTCGTCGTCGTCGTCGTCGTCGTCTGGCGCGATCGAAAACGTTCGATCCAACCTCATGCCCTAAAAACAAACATGCGTGTGATTTTCCACTTTGATGGCGTTTTCGAGGTTTTTATATGTTCTGTGTGGGTCTCGTGCTCCAGTGTTTACAACGAATAAGCCTATGTATGATGTATGTCTACGTGAGTGCGACGACGACGCGCGCGTCGAGCCGACGCGTCTCAAGACGCGACCGCGGCGGCTCTGCGCTTTGCGAGCTCAAAGATGATGAGCCTCCAGAGACCGACGACGAATGGCTCGGCTTCGACGTCCAAGGCGGGCTCGAGGTCGTCGACGAGACGGCTCGGGGAAACGGCGCGTTCGGCGGAGGAGAGCTTGTCGGAAACGAAACGCGCGAGCGCGGGCTCGGGCTCGCCGAGGAGACTGGTAATCTTCTTTGCGATCCATTTGCGAGCGATGGCGTCGATGCCGGCGTCGAAGACGAGGGACCAGTCGATGGCGTGGGCGAAGACGTCTCGCTTGGACGTGGGGATGGTGGCGACTATGGCGGCGACGTCAATTTTTGCCGTCGTAGGAGGAGGTTCCAAAGGCGATCCTCCGTCTTCGTCGTCTTCGTCGGCGGCAAACGCGGCGCTGAGAAGACCCCCGGCGTTGCTCTTTGCTTTCGATTCGGTCGCGCGCGTCGCCGTCCTCGAAATGCCAAAGGACGTCGGAACATGACGCGCTTCGACATCGAAACCGCGAACACGCGTAGGTTCCAATGACGATGCCGGCGGCGGCGGAGGCACCTCAACCATGGAGACGCCTCTACTCGCGTCCTCTCGATTTTTCTCCGCGCTTCCTCGCTCCGCTTCCCGTTCCCGTTCCCGTTCCCGTTTCGCCTCCTCTTCGGCGGCGTCTCTTCGCGCCTCCTTCTCATCTGACTCCTTTTCGGCATTCCTAAACTTCTTTCTTCGCTCTCTCGCGCGCTCTGACCGCTCCCAGAGCGGCAACGTCGTCTCATCATCGCTATCCTCGCTCTCCTCTAAATCGCGTTTAAGCTCGCGTCTTCTATCCGCGCGCTTCTCCTTGAGCGTCCGTTCGCGTCTCTCTCGTTCCTTGGCGTTGGCGCGCACCAAATCATCCACCGCCTTTTCGCGTTCCCGGAACAATCTATCCGCGCGCTCGTTCGCCTCGTACTCTTGTCTCTTAAACCTAGACGGCGGTGGAGGTCTCGGTACATCGCCTCTCCCGGACGTCGTCGGTCCGTCGGCGACGCTCTCCGGCGTCGCGCTTCGCTCCACCTCCAACCTCTTCGGCGCCAACGGTTCAGGCGGCGGCGGCGGTAACCCATGTATCACGACACCACCAGC